>PVBE010065813.1_pt1 | contig 248776 bp, 236 predicted proteins | sample 1631181 | NCBI WGS metagenome assembly PVBE01 (sample SAMN08397723, study PRJNA350692) | Marine metagenome, whole genome shotgun sequencing project. | isolation source: water | place: Pacific Ocean | collected 2012-04 | reverse complement strand
CCCCGGCGGCTCTGCGCCTCGCTGGCGCTTCGTTGCCAGTCTTGCAGGTCCCCCTACGCCACCCTGCGGGCGGCATACCCCTCCGGCAGCTTCGCGCCTCGCTGGCGCTTCGTTGCCCAGTGACCCCTGCAGGTCCCCCTAAGCCAGCAGCTCCGTGGCTCCGAGTCAACCGCTGAGTCGGCACCGTCCTTCGGAGCGGCGCGGCGCTGTCGCGGCGACAAGGGAGGGCGGCGGCTCAGGGCGGGGCGGCGCTGCACTGATTCAGTGAGTCACCGGATGTAGACCCTCGGAGCAGTCCGTGCCCGTCACGGGACGGCGACCTGTCCGCCGCGACGAGTCGCGAGATCGAAGCCCGATCATCGACATCGACATCGAGACTCGGTCATCGGGTGTCGTTGTCCGCCTCGAGGTCCAGCCTCGACGCGCCACGATCAACGTGCACCGGCCTCCTGGCCTAGCCTTCCTCTTCGTCCTTGGCCTTCTTCTTGGCCTCCTTCGCTTCCTTCTTCTTCTTCTTTGCGTAGGCCTTCGGGTCGTTCTGCTGGAACATGCGGTCGGCTTCGGCCTCCCAGTCGAAGACCTCGTAGGAGATGCCTGCCTCGTCGAGCTGCGGGGTGATGACCTCGAGCGGGCCGACGAGGGTGACGACCTCCTTGCCGTGACAGCGCTCCATCTGGTCCTGCAGATCCTGCACCCCGACCGCTGCGAGGCGCTCGGCGTGACCGTCGATGAGGTCCCAGCCGTAGCCAGTGGTGAACGGCTGCTTGATGCGGCTGAGCATCTGGCCGGTTGTCTGCTGCCCGAGCACGTACTTGCGAGAGGCGCTGAGCTTCATGAGCGTCAGCAGATCCTCGTCGAAGCGGCCCTCCTTGGCTTCGTCGCTCAGGCGGAACATCGTCTCGACCGCCAGGGCCGCAGCGTCGTTCTGGACCAGGGCCGTGACCCCCATGAGCGCGGTGCCGTTGGACAGCGACATGTCGTAGGAGCCCGCGCCGTAGGTGACGCCGGACTGCTCACGCAGCGCGTCCCAGGCCATCTCGTCGAGCACGGCGGCCAGCATCTCGCGAGACTCGTAGTTCTCCAGGGTGGCCGGTCCGATCTGGCAGACCATCACCGCCTGGGTCTGCGAGACGCGCGCCTTGTCGAACACCAGCACCGCGCGCTCGGCCGCTGCGACAGGCACCGTCGGGAGCTCGCTCATCTGCACCGGGTCCGACTTCACGGTCCAGCCGTTGAAGTAGGTGCGCACAGCGTCCTCGACCGCGTCGGGGTCGTCCATGCGGCCGATGACGAAGAGCGTGCCGTTCTCAGGACGGTAGACCGTGTCCATCCAGTCGCCCATCTGGCCCGAAGGGTACTTGAGGGTCTCGTAGTAGAGCTCGTCCGCGCGCCACGCCGCCGGGTGGTCCGGCACGACCCGCGAGGCTGAGAGGTAGCTTGCCCACCACTCGGGGAAACCCCGCTCGTAGCGCGCAGACTTCTTGGCGGCCTCCATCCAGGTCCGGCGGTCGTCCACGTTGATGAAGATCGAGTCGAGCTCGCGACGGGTCATGTAGATCATCGCGTCGACGTTGCCGGAGGAGCCGGTGATGCCCAGCGTCGAGTACGTATCAGCGGGGCCACGGACCCAGGAACCAGCGAGCCGCAACGGATCCTCGTTGTAGTCGGACTGCATCCACTCCCAGGTGTACTCGTCGAGGCCGAAGGCCGGCTCGCGGTAGGAGCCGCCCTCGAAGATGATGCTCACCTGGGCCAGGGGCGCGGTGCCATAGGGCAGAAGCACGACGTGCATGCCGTTGTCGAGGTCGAACTCGCGGATGGCAGACAGATCCGGAAGTGACATCACCCCTCGGAGGTACTCGGCGTCGACCTCGGACAGGTCGATCATCGAGGCGGTCTCCGCCTGGCGGACAGCGCCCTTGTAGATGGCGTCCGAGGAGTCGAGGCTGATGTCGCCCTCGTCGTAGGGCTCGATGACCACGGCCACCGCCCGGTCGCGGTTGAGGTACTTCTCGGCGAACTTGGCGGCGTCGTGGGCCGTGACCGTGCTGAGCCACTCGAACTGGCGCGAGTAGTAGAGGGGATCACCGGTGAAGTGGGTGAAGTTCGCCGTGTCGGCGGCGCGTCCGCCCCCGATGCTGGAGACGGACTCGACCGAGCGGAAGATGTAGGCCATCTGGGAGGACTTGCCGTAGTCGTAGAGGTAGTCCATGACCGGGCGATTGTTCAGGTCCCACATGTGGTAGAGGCCATCGAGGGCCTTCTCCCGGATCTCCTCCGGGTCGTCGTCTTCGTCCATCTCGATGAAGCACATCGCCGCCGAGTTGATCTCCTCGTCCCAGACGAAGCAGCCCATGGAGTCGAGGTCCTCGATCTCGTCCGTGAGGATGTCGAAGTCCTCGACGAGGTAGGTCTGGATGGCGGCCGTCATCCAGCTCCCGCCGGTCATGCGCATCATCGGGTCGTGGGCGCGATAGGCGCCGGGCAGGGACCAGGCCAGCACCATCGTCGGCTTCTCGACGCCGCCCTTGTGGTAGCTGATGGTCGTGTCCGCGGGCTCCGGCGGCTCGTCCCATGTCGGGGTGACGCGGACCGGCGGCTCCTTGAGGTCGAAGGCCCCCTCCGGGTCCTCCGGATCGACCAGGAGCTCGATCGGGAAGGCGTCCTGGATGTACTGCCAGGAGTGGTTGACCTCTTCGCCCGTGTCCGGATCGGTGGAGGAGATCTTGAAGTCGCCGACGACCACGAGGGTGGTGTTCTCCGGCGTGTAGTTCTTGTCGACGAAGTCCTGGATGTCCTGCAGGCTGATGTTGTTCAGGGACTCGTGGGTACCGATGCCCAGGCGATGGTAGGGGTGGCCTTCCGGGTAGAGCTTGGGCCGCAGGTACCACAGCGCCGAGCCGTCGGTGTTCTCGTAGCGCATGCGCAGCTCGTTGCGCACGATCTCGCGCTCGGTGTTGACGTCCTCTTCCGTGACGCCGCGCATCGCGTTCTCGATGCGGAGGGCCTCCAGGCGCAACAGCGGGACCAGCTGCTCCTTCGGGGCGATGGTCATGTAGTTGGTCCAGTCCGACGCGGTCGAAGCGTTCAGGCCAGCGCCCATCTCCTTGAGGACCTCCCACACCTTCGGGAGGTCACCGTGGAGGCTGCGGAACCAGAGGTGCTCGACGAGGTGGGCGATGCCCTCCTGACCGATGGGATCGTGGGAGGCGCCGCGGTCCACCACCGCCGTGATGCTCACGATCGGCTGGATGTGGTCCTCCTGGAAGATGATCCGGAGGCCGCTGGGCAGCACGTAGTCCATCATCGGGATGTCGAACTCGTCCACGGCGAGGTTCAGGTTCGGGCGGGGAAGGCTCTCCGCGACCGCGACGGTGGACAGGCCCGCGAGGGCGACGAGTGCGAAGGTGCGAGGCAGCTTCATGTGGACTCCAGGTGTGCTCATCCGAGACAGGCCGGAAACCTTATCCGGGTAGGCCTGTTCCGTCCGGCCTGCGGAGTCAAGGCCCAGGCATTCGACAACGCAGTGCGCCAGAGGTGCGGACCTGCAAAGGGAAGCTCAGGCGGCTTGGGCTTCTTCCTGGGCTTGCGGGCTCTTGGGCTTTGGCTTGGCGTTCCAGACCCGCAGCGCGAGCAGGCAGCCGACGATGGCGACCGGGATCATCGAGATCGGCCACCAGACCCAGTTGTCCGGGTTCGCCGCTTCGTCTGGGACAGCGTCGTCGGGCAGGATCCATCCGTAGAGGATGCTCATGAAGGCCGTGCCGGCGTAGACGAAACCGTCGATGATGCCGACGGCGGTGCCGACGTTCTTCTTGCCGCCGAAGTCCATGCTGGCGGTGCCAGAGAGCATTCCGTGCACGCCGATGACGCATATGCTCATCAAGATGACCAGCCAGGGCAGGAAGGCGGTCTGGTAGGTGAACGCCATCGTGATGGCGCCAACGATCATGCCCATGTAGAGGATGCCGGCGACCGGGCCCCTGCGGGACTGGAAGACCTTGTCCGAGATGATCCCCGCGAAGACCCCGCCCATGATGCCGGCGCAGCAGAGCATCATGCCCCAGTGGTCGAAGACGAAGGTCTCGAAGCCCCTCTCCTCGACACCGATGGCGGCCATCCCCAGCGCCTCGTCAGTCTGCTTCGCGAAGGTGCGGAACCACTGCATGATGGCCTGCCGCAGGAAGCCCGAGCAGAACTCGATGCAGGCGATGGTCACGATGACGGGGTTCTTCAACATCAGCGCGAAGACCTTGGCAGGACCGAGGCTCTCGCCGTCCTCTCCGATCTGCGCGTCGCCGAGATGGAAGTCGTCGAAGCCCGCCTCTCCGGGCGTGTTCTTCACCAGGACGAGGACCAGGACCCACATGATGGTGAGCAGGACCGACGGCACCCAGAAGACCATCTGGAGGTCCAGGTTCTTGACGATGATGTAGCCGATGTCGAAGGCGAAGTAGATGCCGAGGCTGATGAGGATGCCGAAGATGGCGCCGAAGACTCCCCGCTCGCGGACGTGGAACCAGGGTGCGTTGGCCTTCACGATGGCGACGGCGCCGAAGCTCTGGAAGTACATGTTGACCGCGTAGAGCGCGCTGAGCACGACCGTGAGGTTGTCCGTGAGGAAGCCGGCCGAGGGACCGTCGTTCAGGATGGCCCAGGTCACCGCCCCCATGAGGCCGTTCATGATGAGGGCGCCCATCGAGCCGATGAGGATGGCGCTCTTGCCGCCGATGCGGTCTGTCAGCGGGCCGTTCACGATGAACGAACACCCGTAGGTCAGCGTGCCCCAGAAGAAGATGGTGGCGAAGTCGCTGTTCGTCATCAGCGGCACGCCGTCGTGGATGATGTCTCCGAAGGCGTGCTGGCTGACCTTGATGTTGTAGCGCCCCATGTAGAGGAAGGCGTAGGTGAGCCCCAGCGGCAACCAGTTCCCCACCCGGCGCAGGCGGTAGGCGCGGCTGTGCTCGATGCCGTCGACCTTGGGCAGACGCGCGATGACGACGGTCACCACGAGCAGGAGCAGGCCGATGGCCAGGAGTTCGTCGAGCTTCATCAGTCCACCTCACGCAGAGGCCCATCGGGCAAGCTGTCGTAGCTGACCTCGCCGGGACGGTACACGGTCGCCTGGAACTGCCGGTGGATGACTCGCTCGTTGCGGTCCTCCGGTGTCAGCCCGAGCTTGTCCTCGGCGAGTCGTGCCGCGAGCGCGGTGTCGAAGTCGGTCAGCGGGATCCCGAGCTCTGCGCTCAGCGCGCTGCCGTCGACCGCGAGGTCCTCGCCTTGGAGCAGCTGCTGGCGCCTGATCCAGTTCTCCCAGCGGCGGCCGGCGACTCGGGCGAGCTTGGCGACGACGCCCGCCGGACCGGAGAGCCAGGTGACCTCGTCGGGATCTGCCCCGGCGGCGAGGCAGGCCCGCTCCACGGCCGTCTCGAGCGACATCGTCTCCGGTCCACCCAGCTCGAGGGTGCGCCCGGGCTCATCGTCGAGCACCGCCATGGCGTAGATCGCGACGTCCTTGCGCGCGAGAGGGGAGACGCGGCTCCCCTTGCCGCCCCAGACCCGCCAGGGATCGCCGCTTGCGAGACGCTCGGCTGCGTCGGCGAGGTCCTCTGAGAACAGCGAGCAGCGCAAGATGGTCCAGTCCAGGCCGCCCTGGGCGAGGTGTTCCTCGGCCTGGCGCAGGCAGTCGAACCACGGATTGGGGAAGCCCCGGTCCACCCCCACGGCCGAGACCATCACGAAGCGCTCCACTCCGCGGGCTTCGGCGGCCTCGATGAGGTCCTGGGTCCCCTTGAGCGTGACGACGCTGTGGTGGTTGTCGCTGGTCTCGATTCGGATCCCCGCCGCGTGGATCACGTAGCGGCACCCCTTGAGCGCGCGACGCAGGCTCTTCGGGTCGCGCAAGTCACCGAAGAAGTAGCTGCAACCGGAGTCGTTGAGCCAGTAGTACTCCGAGCCAGGACGCACCAGCGCCCGAACGTCCTGCTTGGCCCGGCGGAGCAGGCGGACGACGTGGCTGCCGAGGAGCCCGGTGGCGCCGGTGACGAGGAACATGGCCGGTGCCAATAACGCTTGATAGGTCCCCTCGTACAGGACTGGCCGATGTCGGACGAACGCAGCGAAGACAGCGCACCACAGGAGCCCGCGGGCTCCGGAGATCTCTCGCCCCCGCTGGGCGAGGTCGCCGGCGCCCTGTGGTCGGCTTTTCGCTCGGGCAGCAGGACCATCGCCCAGAGCGGTCGAGACCGCCTCGAGGCGTACCAGGCCCGAAAGGACCTGCAGAAGCTCTACGAGAAGCTCGGCCGTGAGACCGTGCGCCTGGTCGAGGCCGGCGAGATCACGCACCCCGGGCTGTTGGTGGGTGCCGAGCGCATCCATCGGCAGGCCGACGCCGTGGCCGCGGCGGATGCTGCGGAGAGCGAAGGCGAGGAGTAGGAGCCAGCGAAAACCGGTGACTCTGACGCCGTCAGGTTGCCGCGACAGGGACCGGGAGCTAATAGCGGGGCGCTCCCGGGGCTATAGCTCAGCTGGGAGAGCACTAGAATGGCATTCTAGGGGTCAGGGGTTCGAGTCCCCTTAGCTCCACCTCGACAGGCGCTCCTCGGAGCGCCTGTTCTCGTCAGGGTCTCGGCTCCCTCCGGACAGGCGCCGCGCGGACAGCGGCCTCCATGACCTCGCGGACATTCTGCGGCTGGACCTCGGGCTCCAGCGGGGTGGTGCCGGGCACGTACTCGGCCCACTTCTCGAACATGAAGCTGTTGGTCGCCACGGTGTAGGTCCTGGTCTCGAGCGGGGCGCCCCCGACCGACAGCGGCGAGAGCGTCATGCCGGCGTACTGGACATCATCTCCGGCGAGGGAGGCCAAGGTCTCGATGTCCTCTGCCGACAGCCCGAAGGTCACGACCGTGTTGTCGAAGGGGAAGACCGAGAACACGTCGCGGCGCGTGAGCTCGCCAGCGAAGAAGGGGGCCCGAAGGCCGCCGGAGTTGTAGACGGCGATGTCGACCTCCGCGGCCTCGCGGAGGCGAGCGCATGCCCACAGTCCCACGTCGGAGAGCACGTCCCGCCCCTCTTGCAGATCCTCTTCAGCCACGCCGATCACGACCCCCCACTCGGCGGCCACCTCGGCGAGCAGCTCCGCGTGCAGGGCGTCCACCTTCGCCGGCACCTCGGTGGGCTCCTCTACCAGATCGACGAGCTCGTAGTCGAAGTCTGTGATCCGGTCGTCGGCCACGTGAAGCCGAACCGTGCCGAGCGAGCGGGCGTAGCTCCCTGCCTGGACAATGCGGGTGTCACCGACCTCCAGCGCTTCCCGCAGCGCAGTGTGCGAGTGCCCGCCGACGATGAGGTCGATGCCGTCGACGGCAGCCGCGAGCTCCTTGTCCGGCTCGACGCCGATGTGGCTGATGACGATGATCAGGTCGGTGTCCGGGTCCAAGCGCTCGACCTCGGGCCGGACCGCTGCCGCGATGTCCCCTCCCCGGCTCTCGCCGAGCTGTGTGGGCGCGACGACGCTGTCGAGGCGGTCCGTGACGACTCCGATGAGCCCGATGCGGAGCGCACCCCTGGTCACGACGAGGGACGGCAGGGCGCCCTGGAGCCTGGGCTCGGCGTTGGCGTTGAGGGCAGCAACGGCGCTGTGGGCGATGAGGGCCTCTGTGTTGGCCACGCCGTGATCGAACTCGTGGTTCCCGACCGCCCAGGCGTCGTAGCCCACAGCCTCTAGCACCTCGACCATTGCCCCACCGATAGCCCCACCTCGCTTCGTCTGTGCGTAGGGGGTACCGGAGAGCAGATCGCCGGCGTCCAGGACGAGCACGTCCCCTTCGCGTCGGTGCCGGGCCACTCGCGCGCCGATGGCACGCATGCCTCCGATCGCCGGGTCCCCTTCGAGCCAGGTCGCCTTCTCGGGCTCGATGTGGCCGTGCATGTCGTTGGTGTGGAGGACAACGAGCTCGCCGCTGGGCGGCGGGGTGCACGCGACCAGCGCGATCACGAGACCTCGGGCTCCTTGGTCTCGGGTTCCAGCTTGGGTTGGTGTGCCCGCTCGCCCGGCTTCTCGAAGAGCTCGTTCCTGGCAACGCGCTCGGCGATGCGCTTGAGTACGGAGCGGACGGTCGAGCGGATCAGACCCATGGGCGGGAGCCTATCACTGCGGCTTCGCCTGGCCCCAGACCCTCCAGCCCTCCGCGTCGTACCGGAGGACGAGGGGGCTGACCGGGTGGTCGAGCTGCTCGAACATCTTGCGCGCACCGACAGCAACCACCTTGTCGACCTCGCTGTCTCCGGGCGTCCAGGCCACGAGCGCTCCACGGGCGGGGACCGCCACGAGCACCTCCTCGCCGAGCTGGCCGAGCCACTCCGGATGGAGCAACACGGTGCCCTCGCGACCTGGCTCGGCGGTGGACTGCCAGTAGTGCCCGCCTCCGGGGATCTCGACCCTGGTCAGCGGGCTCTCTTCGAGCGCCCCGGCAGCGTGACGCCTGAGACCGGCGCGCGTGACCCCCCAGGCTTCCAGATCGGCCTCTGTGACGTAGCGCCGGGTCTGGTCGCTCTCGACCCGGAAGCAGAGCAGGACCGCCTCGACGAGGGCGTCGCAGACCAACTCCTTTTCCTTGCCGTCGCCGCTTGCCTGCTCCCGAAAGAGCGCCGGCGCGTCAGCCCCTTCCGGGCTCGCGAGGATCACACCTGGCGGTTCCGCCAGGGCCAGTGAGATCCACCACATCAGCGAGGAGACACTACTCGTGAACGCTGTGTTCCTCGACCACCGGACGCAGCTCGTCGCGCATCTGCTCCGCGGAGCGGTCCTCGACGAGGATGTTGCTGAGCTGCGACGTCATGCCTCTCTGGCGCTCGCAGAGCACCTTCGCCATCTCGCGAACGAGCTTGAAGGCGGCGAGGTTCTCGTCAGCGAGCAGCTGGTCGAAGCCACCCTTTGGGAAGCGGAAGAGCACACAGTCGCCTCGCGCCGCCACGGTGGCCGAGCGCGGCGAGCCATCGATGAGCGCCATCTCTCCGAAGCAGGACTTGGGGCCGAGGCGCGCCAGCTCACGGTCGGGACCGAGCATCTGGCTCTTGCTCACGACGACCGCGCCCTCGTGCACCACATACCAGGCATCCCCGGCGTCGCCCTCGCCGAAGAGCGCCTGTCCGTCTCGGACGCGCTGGAGCTGCATGATGTGCACGATCTCGGCGAGCTCCGAGGGCTCGAGGTCCCCGAACATCGGAGTGTCGAGCAGGAACGTGATGATGCTCTCCAGAGTCAGGTTCGACATGGGCATCTCCTGATGTGGCGGCGAGGGTACACCGAGTGGGTGTGCCCCGCAGCCCGGGCATTGATAGCCTTACTCGTCGAGGTGAGTGCATGGGTCTCCGAGATCGGCTGAAGAACAAGGTGCGAGGCGTCGTCGAGAAGTTCAGCGGCGAGTACAGCGAGCCGGCGCCCCGAGCCGAGGACATCAAGCCCTTCGATCGCAACCTCCCACCGGACCCCGAAGCGGAGGTCGTCCGGGCCAGGCTGGAGCGGCCGCGCGACAAGTTCCAGAAGAAGAAGGGCTGATCAGCCCCGGATCCTGAGCTCACCCTCGAGCTTGCGGATCCGACGGTCCAGGCGATCCCGGATCGACTTCAGCCCGGTCACCTCCCCTCGAAGCTCGACGATCTTCTTCTCCAGGCGCGCGCGCTGCTTCTCGAGACGCCAGTTCGTGTCCATCGCGAGGCGCTGCCGCTCGGCGAGGTCGGCTTCGCGGCCGGTCGCGTCCTTGAGCTCCTCGCGAAGTCCTGTCAGCTCCGTCCGCAGCCGCTTGTTCCTCTCCAGCGCCGCGTTGGCGCGGTTTCGCTCGAAGGCTGCTTCCTCGAGCGCTGCGTCGCGCTCGGCCACGAGGACCTCTTCGAGCTTGGACCTGCCGCCGCTCAAAGCGTCGCCACCACCCACATGAAGGCCGAGCTGTGCGCGTCGAGTCGGAGCGCTGCTGCTGGGACCTGCCAGCCGTCGGAGCCAAAGACCTCGACGCGCGTGAAGCCTGCTGCGTTGGTCAGGGTGATGATCTCGGGGGCGGTCCAGGCCCGCAGGCTCTGGGTCGGGAACTCCCGCCGTCGTCCCGCCTCGAATACGAGAGTGCGGTCCTCGACGCGCCCTCTCAAGGCATCGAAGCGGTAGGTCCTGACGAGGTCAGCGCTCGCAGCGAGCGAGCCAGGGGGGAAGTGCCGGGTGACGTTGCGGTGGGCCCAGTAGTAGGGATTGAAGAGCTCGAGCACGAGACGCCCCCCCCCCGCAGTCGGTCCGCGATGTTGGAGAGCGTGCGGAGATGGTCGGCGTCGTCGTCGAAGACGCCAAGGGTCCTATCCAGGAGGATCGCTGCGGCGAAGGGCCCCTGTGGGCTCAGGTCCCGCATGTCGCACTGCACCCACTGGGGACCGTCGTGGCCGGGGTGCCGAGCGGCCCAGCGGCGCTGGGCGAGCTCGAGGAGCTCTGGGGCGAGGTCGACGCCTGTCACGGCCAGGCCCCGCTCCTGCAGGAGGATCGAGTGCCGCCCTCCCCCGCAGCCGACGTCGAGGAGCGGGTCTCCGGGCCGAAGCTCCAGGAGCCGCTCGAGGAGATCGACCTGGGCCTCGGCCTGCCGGTCGAGCGCACCCGCCAGGTCGGGGTCGATCGCGGCCAGCGCGGCGAATCTGCTCGCCCACCAGGGGGAGTCGCTCATGACGTCGAGTCTACATCGAGGGCCGCCTCGACCCTCCGCGTGAGGGCGTCGAGGTCGCCGCCGTCCGGGTCGACGACGGCGTACCGCAGCTCGACGCGGGAGAACGGAAGCGGGACCATGAAGCGGTCCCAGCTCCTCGCGCGCCAGGCGCTGTCGCAGCGGGCGCGCACGCAGACCATCGGCCAGCCACGCTGGGCAGCGAGCCAGGCGGCGCCGGGCTTGGCGACCCCGACCGGCCCGCGCGGGCCGTCAACCGCCAGCGCGACGCTGCGGTCGACCCGCGTCCCCTCGAGCAACGCGCCGACACCCCCTCGAGAGGAGCTCCCCCGGACAACGAGGTAGCCCAGCCGCTCCAGCACGCCGGCGAGGCGCTCGCCGTCGCGGCTCCTGCTCACCATGCCGACGATGCCCCGGTCGACGTGGGCCATGGTCAGCGGGAGGAGCTCGCCGTGGAGGAAGGCGTACACCACCTCTGAGTCGACCTCGTCGCCGCTGCGCTCGAAGCGCCAGGTCCAGGCGAGGGCGCGCAACAGCGCGGCGAGGAGGGCGGCGATCACGGTCCGGCATAGTATTCGGGCATGCTCGCTCTCGGCCTCCTGTCATGCGCGGTGAATCACGGCGTTCGACCCATCGGAAAGGGCAACGTCGCGGCGACGGGCAGCCTGGGCGGCCCCGTCATCGAGGCCTTCGGCGCTCCCATGCCGCTGCCCCTGACCACCCTCGGTGTGCGCTACGGCATCAGCGACAACAGCGACCTGCACGCGAGCGTGCATCCCTCTCTCGCTGGCATGTTCGGGCTCATCGGCGTCGACGCCGGCGCGAGCTACCTCGTCGCACCTCAGCTGGGTCCTCGCCCTGCCGTCCTGGTCGACGGAACCCTGCTGGTCGTCGGTGGCGACACGGTCGAGGGTGAGCCCGATGGCGGCGTCCGCGCCTACGTCTCCGCAGCGACCCTGGCGAGCTGGACCTGGGGGAAGCGGGACAACCTGGTCTACGGCGGCGGCGAGCTCTTCCTCCAGCCTCGGCCGTGGCAGCTCTATGCCGCGCCGGTGGTCGGCAACCGCTTCCAGCTCACCCGCCGCCTCGGCCTCGCCCTGGAGCTCCGCTGGGTCGACCCCTGGGTCCAGACCGACGACCTCACGGTGCACTTCTACTCCCCGCGTCGCTATGGCGCCGTGAGCGTCCACGCCGGCTTCCACGTCGCCTTCGGGCCGGACTTCGCGAAGGAGCCAGGATGATCCTGCTCGTCACCGGCTGCATGACGCTCGACCCCTTCTTCTTCAACGGCGAGGTCCTCACCCAGTACGGCTTCCCGACAGAGGTCATCCCAGAGGACCGCGTCGAGGAGGTGGTGTTCGACAGCGGCGAGGAGACGCTCTACGGCATGTGGGCCTGGCAGTACCAGCCCCGCAAGCACCCCACGCTGGTGTACTTCCACGGCAACGCCTCCCACATGGACGAGTACATGCCGCGGGTCGAGGTGCTCTGGAACTTCGGCTACAACGTCTTTCAGTTCGACTATCGGGGCTATGGACGCTCGACTGGCTCCTCCAGCCACGACTCGGCCATCGAGGACGGCCACGCCGCGGTCGACCAGGCACTGCTCGACGCCCCGTGGCTTCGAGAGGGCAGCAACCAGCTGGCCTATGTGGGGCTGTCGCTGGGCGGTTTCGTCAGCCTCCACACCGCGCTGGACACCCCGCCCTACGCGCTGGTCACCCAGGACATGTTCGCGAGCGCAAGCGACCTCGTCGAGCTGAACTTCGGCCTGGACAGCCCGGATGGCTGGCTCTTCGAAGGCGCCTTCGACAACGCCGGAGCCGCCTCGCAGCTGGAGGTGCCCTACCTCGTCCTGCATGGGGCGGACGACTCCTACATCAAGCCCGACAACGCCGAGCGGGTCTACGCAGCCGCGAACGAGCCCAAGCGCCTCTTCCTGGTTCCCGGGGCCGACCACGCCGAGATGGCCACGGAGCAGACGGCCGTCTACGAGCAGGAGCTCGTCGGGTGGCTCGAGACCTGGGCGCCGGTGGACCCGGAGGAGTAGGCGTGAAGAGGGGGCGGGCCCGCCGGGAGGCCATCCTCGAGCTCGCCCGGCCCTTCGTGCGCGGGCTGGTGGTCGATGTCGGTTGCGACCACGGTCACACCACCGCGGCGCTCCAGGACCTCGGCACAGCCTCGCTGGTCGTCGGCACCGAGCGCCTGTCGAGTCGCCTCCCGCGCCGCGGCGATCTGCATCTGCTCGTCACGGACGGGCTCGCCGGCTTCGAGGTCGTCCAGCTGGCGGTGATCACCGGGATGGGTCCCCACGCCATCCTCGGAGTGCTCGAGCGGGGGCCACGACCGGCCGCGGCGGTCCTCCACTCCCCCGACCGGACCGACACCCTGCGGAGGGGGCTGAAGGCACAGGGCTGGCGCGTCGACGCGGAGAAGCTGGCGCCAGAGGGCCGGGGCTTCGCGGAGGTGATCCGCGTCCTCCCCGGCGAGGAGACCGCAGAGGGCCTCGCGCTCGACTTCGGACCCGGCCTGCTCGGGGATGCGCTCCTACAGCAGCACGTCGAGCACTTGCTCCGACACTGGACACGCATCGCCGAGGTTGCCCCGCTCGGGAGCCGCGGCCGAGCACGCGCGGAGGCCTGGATTCCCTTCCTGCGAGCCCTGCAGGGGTAGGATTCTGGGCGTTCATGCACATCCTCGGACTCTCTTGCTTCTACCACGACGCCGCAGCCTGCCTGCTCCGCGAGGGCGTCCCCGTCGCGGCCACCGACGAGCAGGCATTCACTCGCAAGAAGCACGACTCGGACTTCCCGAAACAGTCGATTCGCTTCTGCCTGGACCAGGCCGGAATCACGGCCGACAAGATCGACGCCGTAGCCTTCTACGACAAGCCGTTGATGAAGTTCGATCGCCTGCTGCGCTACCAGGTCCATCACTTCCCATCGACCTTCCGCACCTTCGTCGATGCCATGCCGCGGTGGATCGCCACCCGCCTTCGACTCCCGAAGCTCCTGAAGGAGGAGTTCGGCTACACGGGCCCCATCCTTTACAGCGAGCACCACCTCAGCCACGCAGCCAGCGCCTACTACACCTCGGGCTTCGACGAGGCCGCGGTGCTGACGGTCGACGGCGTCGGAGAGTGGGCGACGGCGTCCTGGGGACGCGGCGAGGGCCCGAACCTCGAGCTGCTCGGCCAGATCCGGTTCCCCCACAGCCTGGGTCTCCTGTACTCGGCCTTCACCTACTACTGCGGGTTCAAGGTCAACTCCGCCGAGTACAAGCTGATGGGCCTGGCGCCCTACGGCCAGCCGACCATGATCGACAAGGTCCGGGAGTTCATCGACGTCAAGGACGACGGCACCTTCAGGCTGAACATGAAGTACTTCGCCTACGAGCAGGGCGAGGGCATGTTCAACTCCAGCTTCGAGGACGTGATGGGGAGGCCCCGGCGACCGCTGGAGGCCAAGGACATGGACGCCTTCTACATGGACGCGGCCCGGTCGATCCAGGAGGTCACGAACGAGGTCATGATCAAGCTGGCCCGCTCGACCATGGAGCGGGCTGGAAGCAAGAACCTGTGCATGGCTGGCGGTGTCTCGCTCAACTGCGTCGCCAACGGTCACATCCTCCGGCAGACCGGCGTCGAGGACCTCTACGTCCAGCCCTCCGCTGGGGACGCCGGTGGCGCCATGGGGGCGGCCTACGTCGTATGGAACCAGCTGCTGCAGAACCCGGTCGGACCGCGGCTGCCGACGCCGTATCTCGGCCCGGGCTACGACGAAGAGCAGATCCGCGAGACCCTCGACCGCTACGGCGCGGTCTACAAGCGCCTCGAGCGGCAGGAGCTCGTCGAGACCGTCGCCGAGCTCATCGACACCGCCCACGTCGTCGGCTGGTACCAGGACCGCCGCGAGTGGGGGCCGCGGGCTCTGGGACACAGGACCATCCTGGGCGACGCCCGCCACCCGGAGATGCGCACCATCATCAACATGCGGATCAAGTTCCGGGAGGGATTCCGGCCCTTTGCGCCTACATGTCTCGAGGAGTACGTCGAGGACTACTTCGAGATCGATCGGCCCTCGCCGTACATGCTCCTGGTGGCCCCCGTCAAAGAGGAGCACCGCGACGGCCTCAAGGCCATCACGCACGTCGACGGCTCTGCCCGCATCCAGACCGTGAACCGTGAGCAGGAGCCTCTCTACTACGACCTCATCAAGGCCTTCTACGATCGGACTGGCTGCCCCATCGTCATCAACACCTCCCTGAACGTCCGCGGCGAGCCCATCGTGACCACGCCAGAGGACAGCTACCTCTGCTTCATGCGGACGGACATGGACGCCATGGCCCTGGGCCCCTTCCTGTGCATGAAAGAGGACCAGCCAGAGCTCGTGCTCCTCTCGGCGAAGGAGGAGTTCGGTCTCGACTGAGACCTACCAGGGCGGCCAGCCCCGCGCCTCGCCGCCGGTGAAGGCGATGCCGTCGAGGTCGGTCTCGCCCTCGATGTTGGCGAAGAGGTTGGTGTGGCCGTCCGAGAAGCCCAGGACCGTCACGGTGACGTCCGGGTCGTTCTCGCTGCTGTAGATGACCGGCGTGCCCTGGGTGGGAGTCAGCGAGTAGCTCATAGAGCTCACCGGGTAGGTCCCTGCGTAGCGCAGGTCCCCGTCGACGATGATCGTGATGACCTCGGCCTGGCTGTTGTCCGGGATGTTCGCGCTCAGCGAGGTCTTGGTCCAGAAGCCCTCGTCGGTGGACCACGCGGAGCCGTCCAGCGTCGCCACGAAGCTCGGGGGTTCCGGGTCGAACTCGTCTCCGTAGCTGGTGTCCTCTGTGTCGCCCTCGGAGTCGTCAGTGCCCTCGGAGTCGTCGGTGACGGGGCTGTCGTCTTCCGCCGAGTCCGCGGTCTGCTCCTTGTTCCCGCTGCAGGCGAGTGACAGCGCCAGGACGGTCCCACCACAGACGCTCAGTCGAATCGCACGCATGGCCACGTCCTCCAGGGTGTCAGCATAGCGAAAGGTCAGCATAGCGAAAGGTCAGTTGTTCGGCGCCCATCGGTCAGCTAAAGTGACGCCCGCTCCCCGCACCGAGGAGAGCACGTGCTCCTGCTCTGCGCATTGTCCACGAGCGCCCAGGCCGACTCCTGGGCCCCGGACGCCACAATCCAAGACGCCGCCCAGCTCCAGGTGACGGAGGAAGGGCTCGACGCGATCACGGACCTCCTCCCTGCCCTGATTCCCGAGAAGATCGAGATCGGCACGGCCATCGACGAGAGCGGCGGAACGTGGTGCTTCAACTACGAGTTCTACATGGGCAACCTGTGGGTGGGCATCGAGGTGGTCGACGCCACGCTCACCCCCGGCAACGGCGTGCTCGACCTCCACGCCGACCTGCTTGTCTGGATCAACGACAGCTCCGACAAGTTCGGCCTCCAGACCGAGGTCGCCTGCATCGAGACGGACTGCCCGGGCTACGTCGAGCCCTTCCCCGTGACCATCGACACGGAGATCGCGCTCGAGATCGTCACCGACGAGTTCGGCGACCCCGCCCTGGATGCGACGGTAGGCGACATCGAGGTCATCGGGACCGACATCACCGACTACCTGATCCTCGACTGCTGGATCGGGGATCTCGAGGAGATCCTGAACTGGGTCGGGCTGTCGCTCTACGACCTCATCTGGATGGCCGTGGAGCCAGTGCTCGCGAGCATGATCAGCGACCTCGGCCCAGAGATCGAGACCATGATCGAGGACGCCTTCAGCCAGGCGACCATCAACGAGGAGATCGCTGTCGGTGACGCCACGCTGACGATCGAGCTCTTCCCCAGGGACGTCATCATCACGCCGGAGGGCGTGGCGATCGCGATGTCCGGCTCGGCCACCGCTGACGCCGCCGAGTGCATCTTCGCCTACGACCCCGGCGGCTCGACGCGAACGGACACGCCCCTGCCGACCATGGCGGACATCCCGACCGGCACCCACATGTCGATCGAGCTCTCGGACGACTTCACGAACCAGCTGCTCTACGGGGCGTGGCGTGGCGGCGTGCTCTGCTACACCCTGCAGGGCGAGGACCCGCTGCCGATCAACACCTCGCTCCTGGGCATCATCGCCGGAGACACCTTCGACGAGCTCTTCGCCGGCGAGACCAAGCCGATGGTCATCCAGACCCGGCCGAAGGTCCCGCCCGAGGCGGTCTTCGACGGCGGCCACGATATCGACGCCCACATCGAGGATCTCGGACTCAACTTCTTCGGAGAGGTGGACGACCGCATGGCCAAGGTCGTCGGCCTCGACCTCGACATCGACGCCGGGGTCGACCTGGTCTTCGACGGCAACACGGGGGAGCTCGCGATCGAGATCGCGCTCTCGGGTGACGACGTCGACGCGGATGTCGTCCACAACGAGCTCGTCACGGGAACCGACGAGGTCATCGAGGGCAACTTCGCCGGAGCCTTCGACACGATCCTCGAGACGGTCCTCGGCGGTCTGCTCGGAGATCTCGCCTTCGCCCTGCCCTCGATGGAAGGAGTCGGTCTCACCGAGCTCCGCGTCGACGCGGTCGGCGCACAGGCGGACTGGCTCGGCGTCTGGGCCAACGTCGGCGTCACCCCCTACGAGGGCGGCGACTGCGGGGGCTGCGGCGGCGACAGCAGCGGATGCTCCGGTGGCTGCACCAGCGGCAGCATGCGGACCCTGACCCTCTACCTGGCCCTCCCGGCCGTCCTGGTCCTGCTCCGGCGCCGCGAGGACTGATGCTGGTCCTCGTGGGGGCCGCGCTCGCCCAGGACCATCCCGCGGGCGAGCGCATCGACGAGGCCATCGCGGCGGTGGCAGGTGAGCAGGCCTTCGACCAGCTGGGCGGGCTCGTCAGCACCCTCGCTCCAGAGGCCATGGAGCTCGATCCCACCGGCGACGAGCAGGGCAGCGGCTGCTTCAACTACGCGTACCTGATCGAGAACATGAAGGTCTACGTCGAGATCCTCGACACCCGGATCACGCCCGGAAGCGGCGTCCTGGATGTCGAGGTGGACGCAGAGATCGCGGTGAACGACGCCTCTGATCCCTTCGACCTCACCATCGAGCTGTTCTGCAACGAGACCTACTGCCCCACCTACATCGACCCCTTCGAGGCGACGCTGATCACCGACATCGCGCTGACGCTGGTCGAGGACGCCGACGGCAACAAGGTGATGGACGCCACGGTCTCGCCCTTCACGCTCGACAACAAGCTCGCCAGCGAGGACATCCACCTCGACTGCAGCATCGCCACCGTCGAGACGGTGCTGAACATCTTCGGGCTGTCGCTCTACGAGCTCATCATCGGGATGCTGGAGTCCCAGCTCTCCGACCAGCTCGAGGACACGCGGGCCGACATGGAGCTGCAGATCGAGGAGGCCTTCGCGGACCTTCGGATCGAGGAGACCGTCGCCCTCGGTGATGCCGAGCTCCTGATCCTGCTCGAGCCAGAGGACGTCCGCATCACCGAGACCGAGCTCACCCTGGTGCTGGCTGGCTCCGCAGAGGCCACCAGCGTCGCCGAGTGCATAGAAGACGACGACCCCGGCGCCAGCGTCGGCACCGTGGGCTCCGTGCCTGGCTCCGAGTCCCTGGACGGGCGCCACGCCGCCATCCTCGTGAGCGACGACTTCGGCAACCAGGCGGCCTACGCTGCCTGGCGCGGGGGCATGCTCTGCCAGAGCGTCTCCGATGGCGCCGGGCTGACCCTGGACACGTCGATCCTCGCCGCGCTGACCGGTGGTGTCTACGAGCCGCTCTTCGACGAGCCCAAGCCGATGGTCCTGGCGATCCGGCCCCACGTGCCGCCCACGCTGGCCACCACCGAGCCCAGCCCGGCCGTGGACCTCGAGCGCTTCGGCATGGACATGGTCGCGGAGGTAGACGACCGGATGGCCCGGGTGGTTGCGGTCGAGCTCGACGCCCTGGTCGAGATCCCGATGAGCTTCGACGAGAACACCGGAGAGCTCGCCATCGACGTCGGAATCGACGAGGAGACCCTCGAGGTCGCCGTCGTCCACAACGAGCTCGTCACGGGCACGGATGACGAGGTCGCCCTAGCCTTCGTCGATGGCATCGGGCCTTTCCTGGACCTCGCCATCGGCGCGCTCGCGGGCTCCCTGTCCTTCGACATGCCTGCCTTCGAGGGCATCGGCGTCACGGCCTTGGAGGCCGGCTTCTTCGACGACTGGCTCGTGATCGGCGTGGACCTGGGCGAGCCGCTGTATGAGCCCGCCTCTTGCGAGGACGGCTGCTCCGGCGGCTGTGGCGTGGGCGGAGGCCTCTCAGGGCTCCTGGCGATGTTGGCCGTCGGCCTCGTGCGCCGGCGCGAGTGAATCCGCGAGTGACTCCACAAAGGCGCGACCTTCCTCGGTCGTGGAGAGGCTCCGCCAGACCGCCAGCTTCTCCTCTTCGTTCATGGTGTCCCAGGTCTCCGCCGCGAGGGCCATGAGCTCGCCACGGAGTTGCTCCAGCACCGCCTCGCGCCCCCCCTCCCCCCAGGGCAGACCATGGGCTTCGAGGCCCCGCACGTCCGCCTGCGGGTATTGGACGTCCAGGATCACGAGCCCCGAGAGCTTGCAGTGGTTGCGGCCCGACAGCTCGATCAGCCAGTGGCCCTCTCGGCCCTCCAGGCGGAGCTTGCGGAAGCCGCCGACATCTCCGGCTGGGGGAAGCGACAGCGGGTCTCCGATGCAGGCGCCGAGAGGCTTGGCGAGGGCCCATCTCTTCTTGACCGCGATGGGGGGGTCCAGCAGGAGCTCCCGACCCACCGGATCGTAGAGGACCTGGTCGCCGTCCTCGGCCTGGAAGACCTCCACGGGATCACCGCCGATGTGGCGATAGACCCGCGCCACTGGCTCCTCATCTCGGGCCTGCTGGGCGGCCTCCTCGACGGGCGCCGCGCACGCCAACAGGAGCAGACTCACAGCGCCGATCAGCGCTGTCAGTTGCGGACCAGGTTGTTGCAGTAGTCGGCGGAGAAGTACTCCGTGCTGTAGCTGCCGACGTCGTCACCGAAGGTGATGTCGAAGGAGCCCTCCATCAGGCCGTTGTCCTCCATGCTCTGGACCTGGAGGTTGCCGTCCCGACCGCGGTTCTCGACGAACGCGCCGCCCTTGACGGCCAGGGCCTTCGCGGCGACGGCGGCGTCACCGGCCACGTTGAAGTTGCCCTTCTGCGTCGCGTCCTCGTCGAAGCCGAACTGCAGCGCGACGAAGTCGAAGTCCGCGGGGGCCTCTGCCGCGTCGTAGGTGCGCCGCACGAAGCTCATGTCGTAGCAGGTGAGCTCCACATCCACGAAGATGACGAAGGGCCCCCCCCAGAGAGCGGTGAGCGGGTCGGAGACGGCGTACCCGTCGACCGTGCCGTCGATGACCGTAGCGTCAGGGCCGCAGCCGAGCATGGTGAGCGCGCTGAGCAGGAACATGCTGAAATCTCCTCTCATGGCCAGCCTAACCGGAGATTGTGGATGCGGGAGAAGCTGAGGCAGCTGGGGGGCGGTGGAAAGGTCCGCCTCGACTGGACCGGACCGATCGCCTCTGTCGTGCTGGACAATCCGAAGGCCCGCAACGCGCTGACGCCGACGATGTTCGCCGAGCTTGGCGACGCCGTGGACGAGCTCGAGGACAGCGAAGGCGTCGGACTCGTCCTTCGAGGCGCCGGAGACCTCGCCTTCTGCGCCGGGGCGGACCTGGCCTTCGTGCAGGCGGCTCGGGCGAACCCGGAGACCGCCGCCGCGATGTGCGGCTACATGCATGACCTGACGCGTCGGCTGCGCGCCCTCCCCCTCGTCTCCGTAGCGGCGATCGAGGGAGGAGCCTGGGGAGGCGGAGCCGAGCTCGCTACCGCGACCGACCTCCGGGTGATGTCACGGACGGCCCGCGTCCACTTCGTGCACGCGAGGCTGGGCCTCGCTCCAGGCTGGGGAGGTGGCGTGCGGCTACCGCAGTTCGTCGGACGCGCAGGCGCGATCTCGCTGTTGTGTGCCTCCGAGCCGGCGGACGGGCAGCGTGCCCTGGAGATGGGCCTCGTGGACCGCCTGGCCCCTCCCGGGGGCACCGTCGGCGCCGCGGAGAGCATCCTCGCGCCGATGACAGCCTGGTCAAAAGACAGCGTGCGTGCCTGCAAGCGCATGGTCGCCGCCTCCGACCAGGAGCTGGACGCAGCCTACGCAGCGGCCGCGCAGGCCTTCTGCGACCTGTGGTAGCTCAGTCGGCGAGCTGGTCGTCGAGGTCGGCGCCGAGCTCCCTGGTGCGCTGGTAGGCCGCGTCGATCGACTCGGTGACGACAGCCCCCATCCGGCCCTGCTTGAGGACCTGGAGGGCCCTGGAGGTGGTCCCCCCCGGAGACGTGACCGCGTCGATGAGCTCCGCGACGTGGAGCTCATCGTCACGCTCGAGCATCTCGGCCGTGCCGAGGAGGGTCGCCAGGACCGCCTCACGGCCCAGCTCGCGCGGCATTCCGATGTAGTTCGCGGCCTCCAGCAGGGACTTCACGAACTCGGCCACGATGGCGGGTCCGGTGCCGCTCACCGCGGTCGCCCGGTCCACGTGGCGCTCGTTGTCGACCACCATCTCCCGGCCCATTGTCGTGAGCACCTGACGGATCCGCTCGCCGTGCTCTCCCTCGGCTGCGGTCCAGACGGTCATGCCGCTGTGGATCCGGCATGGCAGGTTGGGCATCGCGCGGGCGATGCGCTCGTGGCGGAGCCCCGCTGCCAGCGTCGCCAGCGATGCTCCGGCGACGATCGAGAGGACCTGGGTGTCTGCGGGCAGGTGGCCACCGATGTCCGCGAAGACCTTCGCCAGGGTCTGGGGTTTCACGGCCAGCACCAGCAGGTCGGAGCAGGCGACCACCTCGAGGTTGACCGAGGTGACCGCGATGCCGTGAGCGGACTCCAGGTGGTCGCGGCGGCTGCCGTGGGGATCGCTCGCCATCACCCTGTCCTGGCTCAGCCCGCCGTTGGAGAGGACTCCCGCGATCATGGTCTCGGCCATGACCCCAGCGCCGATGAAACCGAGACGCCAGCTCATCGCTCGACGAACCGGGTGATTGAGACATCGAGATCATCCAGCTTCACGGGGGGATCCAGGAGCAGGCGACTGAGCTCGTGCCAGTCTGGGGTGTCGTCGGCCAAAAGCCCCTCGTAGTAGAGCAGCTCCGCGCCGGCAGAGACGCGGCGGTGGAGTCCGCCGCGCCCGGCGAGGTGTATTCCCATGCGCTCGACGGCGGTGGCGACACGGACCCACGCCGGGTGCCAGGGCCCCCTCCAGGCAGGGTCGTGATCCGCCAGTCGAAGGACCCGCCCTCCAGCAGCGGTGCCAGCTGGAAACCCGATCGAGGACATCGCAGAGACGACGGCGTCGGTGACGCGAGCGTCGCTGGCCGACCACAGGGGATCGCCGTCATCGAGGGCGATGTGGGCGATCGCATGACCGGCCAGGGCGTCGCCCCCCGGCAGGAGCTCCGGAAGGGAGAGACGGAAGAAGGGCGCGTCGTCGACGACGTGGATCTCTGCGGGCAGGTCTCTGCGCGACGCGATCGGAACGATGACCTGCATGCGGTGCCGGGTCTCGATGCGCGCGACGTCCATGCGGAGCCCGAGGGCGAGCTCGTCGCCGAGGTACTCGGCCAGCTCGTGCAGCGGCGCGGCAGACCAGATCTCGTCCACCTCGATCGCGCCGGAGTCGGCGAGCACGCGAGAGACCCTCCCGTCGGTGACCTCGATGCCCTCGATGCCACAGTCGGTCTGCACCTCCAGCCCGGACGTGAGCGCGCCCCAGCCCTCCTGCGGCGAGGCGCCGACTCCAACCAGCGCCGCGTCGCGCACGAGCCCGTGGTGCTGTCGAGCGAGGTTCACGGAGGCTCCCTCGGGATCTCCAAAGCGCTTGTGGCCGTAGGGCCCGTACAAGAGCTGGTAGGCGCTGCGCCCGTAGCGCTGGACCACCCAGTCACGGTAGCTGCGCTCCTCGAACCCACCGCCCAGCAGCGTGTCCCGAGCCATGAGCCCGGCGCGGGTCCTGGTCCACTCGAGCAGCGCGCGGCTGGCCTCTCCGCCGGGGAGCATCTCGCGCAGCTGCCGGCGCGAAAACGGCAGCTCCCAGAGCCGGCCGCCACACCACAGACCCTTGGCGTACCCGGACGCCACCGGGGCTGCTCCGGCGTGGGCGGCGATGGCGGCGGCAGCGCCCGCGACGTCCTCGCTGACACCGCGGCCGATCGGCACCTCGGGCCAGGGCAGGCCGCCCGCGTGGGCTTCGGGCTCCAGCAGCGTGGCGCCCTTCAGGCAGGAAGCGGCGAGCACACCCGAGGGTCCGCCGCCGATCACCACCTTCGCCATCCTCACACCTCGCGCGTCTGTCCCCGTTTCGGGCGCACAGGCTAACCCGCCCGCCCATCAGGCAGAACGCGGCTGGTAGATCGACAGGCCGGTCCGGCCGTAGACGCGGCGCTCGAGCAGCTCGAGTCCACCGGCACCGGGGCTCTCTTCGTCCCGACGATGCTCCAGGACGAGGCGCCAGCGAACGCGGCCCTCGAGGCTGGCGAGCACCGCGGCGACCGACTCCCCGTAGGGCGGGTCCAGCAACACGAGATCCCAGGAACCCTCTCCGATCGCCACTGGTGCGGCTCCCACACGGATCTCCAAGCGGTCCGCGAGGCCGAGCGAGCGCGCCGCCCTGCGGACGAAGGCCGCCGTCTTGGCGTTCTTCTCGACCAGGGTGGCCCGCTCGGCCCCGCGAGACAGCGCCTCGAAAGACATCAGGCCCGACCCGCCGAAGACGTCGAGCACCGAGAACCCTGTCAGGTCCTGCCCGAGCATGTTGAACAAGGCCTCGCGCACCTTCGACGACGTCGGTCGAACTCCTGGGGGGATCCGCCCCGGAACCACGCGACTTCGCAGGTCTCCACCGGTGATGCGCACGGCGGCCTCCTTCACACAGGTCGACTCCCGGCTTATCGTTCGCCGCGATGGCCGAGAAGGACAGCTTCGACCGCTTCGTAGCCGACGAAGCAGAGAACACCCAGTACGAGTCCCACTACCTCAAGGCGAACTCGCCCGATGGCGAGCGGGCGTTCTGGGTGAAGCACACCCTCGTCTGCGCGGGCCCGACATGGGCCGAGCGGATCTGGGAGGTCTGGTTCCTCGCCTTCGAGCGCGGTGGACGGACCTGGGTGAACAAGGCCGAGCTCCGCTGGGGACAGATGGAGGCCATCCTCGACGGCCCCTGTCTCGTCGGACCCGGCGTCCGCTTCGACCCGACCCGCTCGGTCGGCAAGCTCGGCAGCATCGAGTGGGAGCTCATCCTCGGCGGCGGTGTCGGCCCGATCCGTCACCTGCCCATCGAGGCGCTCTACCGCGGCAGGAACACCAAGGTCCTCACCCCTGCGAGCTGCCTGCGCTTCGCCGGTGAGGTCCGGCTCGGTGACGAGACCTGGCCGATCGACTCCTGGGTCGGATGCCGGGGCCACAACTGGGGCGAGGACTACGGACAGCGCTACGGTTGGGTCGCGACGCACGTCTGGGACGACGGCGCCCAGCGCTCGGTAGAGGGCTTCACGGGCCTCGCCAGCGCCCCGCTGGTCGGGCAGACCCTGGTGTCCCGCGTCATCGCGAAGGGCGCCGATACGGCCTCGTGGACTCGTCCGGGTACGTGGCCAGCGGCTCCAGGCGCCCACGCCGTCCGTTTCCAGAGCTCCGGCGGCGGCTCGCTGTCGGCAGAAGCCGCGGCGGGTGAGTTCGTCCACCTGCGCTATCGGAGCCCCAGCGGGGCCGACGTGCTGTGTCGCTGCACGAAGTTCGCGAGCGTGCGCTTCGAGGGCCCCTCGGGGGTGTCTACCTCTCGCTGCGGCGAGCTGGAGTTCGTCGATCGCGCTCTCGCCGTCCCCGAGGATGCACTGCCGCCCGCCGACTGGAAGATGTCGGAGGACGGCGTCTTCGAGAGGGTCTTCTATGGATCGACCGCCAGGTCGGCCTCGTAGGAGATCACGCCGACGTCGCCTGCCAGGTCGTGGGCTCCGGTGAGGTAGGCATCGACGCTGCCGTCGCCCTTGACCGTGCCCTCGAAGGCGTCGCTGTAGGCGTCGACGACGACCTTGCCGATGACGTTGGTGCCGCTCTCCTCGGCGGACCAGGTGATCTGGAAGTCTCCGCTGCGGCCCTCGTGCTCGAGGTGGCAGACCGCCGTGAGGTAGAGGTGTCCCTTGTTCGCGACACCGTTGACCGGTCCCGAGCAGGTCTTGGTCACGCCGTAGCGGTCAGAGGTGACGTCCGCCTCGAACCAACCGCTCTTGTCGCCATCCGCGATGGCGCCGATCGGGATCGAGCCGCCCCCGCCGCTTCCGTTGACGAGGTCGATGTAGCGATCCCAATCCCAGCCCGATCCGGGGTCCGTGTGGCAGCTCGTGCCACCACCGCCGGGGTTCGAGCAGCCCGGCACCTCGTAGTGGCCGATGATGTGGCTGCGGTCGATCGGGATTCCGTAGCGGTCGCAGATGTCGCGGGTCAGCCGCGCCGAGGCCGAGTAGAGCGCCTCCGTGTACCACTTGTCGGGCTCCGCGACGTAGCCCTCGTGCTCGATCCCGATCGAGGACTGGTTCGTGTCCCAGTGGCCGGCGTGCCAGGCGATGTCCTCTTCGTCGACCGTCTGCGTGATCTCGCCGTCAGATGACCTGACGACGTAGTGGGCGCTGGCCGAGGCCGAGGAGTTCTGGAACCAGCTGATCGCCCCGGAGTAGCTCCCCTGGACGGTGTGGATGACGACCATGTCGACGCTGGTGCGGCTGCCGTTGGTGTAGTTCGACGAGGACGCTGGAACGAACTGAGCGATCAGCGATGAACCCGCCATCTCCTGGCGGCTGGACAAGAACGGGAAGGAGCGAGCGGCCACGGTGATGACCTCGTCGCCCTCCTCGATGACGAGCCCCCAGCTCAGGAACATGTAGACCTGAGCCGCGAAGCCCTCGGCCAGCAGCGGGTCCCGCTCACCGGAGAAGGCCGCGACGATCGGGTACCAGTCTTCGTGGGTGACGACCTCTGCCCCCCAAGCATCCTCGCGGCTGTCGGCCATCGAGGCCATCAGGGCCGCGGCGCCGCGGATGTTCTCGCAGGTGTCGAGCTCGAGCTCCTCGCTGGACACCTGGATCAGCGCGGCGGCCTTGTGGATCGACGGCGTGCTCCCGTCGACGCGGAGGTCCATGACGCCGACGCCGCCCTCTGTGCTGATCTCCCCCGACCTGGAATCGACGCGGGTCAGGGCGTAGGAGGTGGCGATGAGGAGGTCTCGAGGGACGTCGAACTCAGCGGAGGCGTCGTCGAAGGCGACATTCAGCGAGTGGGTGTCTGCAGACTCGGGGGTCGCGCAGGCGACCAGTGCAGCCAGGATCATCCGGGCTCCTCGGTGCTGGCATCACTTGAAGCAACAGTCGTGCCAGCCCCAAGAGGTCGCAAACGCTGCGTTTTTGCGGGGCTCGGCTGTGTCCGGTGGGTCGCAATGCGACCTCGTTGTCGCAGGTTCCGCGACATTCCAGAGCTCCACCTGGACCCCAGCGCGGAGCAGGCGGTCGTGCCATACCCGCTGTTCGTCACGCATCGAGTCGGTGGGGCCTTTCACCTCGACCAGCATCAGCCCACCGGGAATCGTCGCCGGTATCGCGTCGATCTTGCAGGAGGGACCTGGCAGGACGCAGAGGTCCGGGAGGCCGCGCGCGGAGGCCCAGCCCTCCTCCAGGAGGCGCTCGCAGATGGTCGCCGCCGCGGGCCCGATGCCCTCGACGACGGCCTCGAGGTCCAGCTGCGACCACGCCTTCCAGGCGAGCCCGGTCACGCTCTGCCCCGAGCGAGCCTCCCAGTTGCGGGCGAGCACCTCCCTGGCACGGCCTGCACGGATCGACTCCAGCCGGCCTTCGATCTCGGGACGGCGCCCTCGGAACTCGGAGGTGCCCAGATCCAGCGGGCCGCAGAGGAAGGGAGCCGGCAGCATGCCCTCCACCGGCAGGAAGTAGAGGTCGACGAACAGCAAGCCGAAGATCGTCGTCCAGAGCAGGTTCTCGGCGGGAAGCGCCCGCCGGGGGGCGAGGGCATCGACGCAGGCCTGCTCGACGGTGACGCCGCGACCCCACCCGGGGCGGTTTCCCAGGGTCCCGGCGCGCTCGAGCCGGACTCGACGCTTCGGAGCGCGCTTCTGCGGTCTGGCAGGTACCCACGTGACCCGTGCCTTGCGAGCCAGCCGGCGGCCGGTGCGCTCGAGTCGGAGCGCTTCAGGAGGAGGAGCCCGCTGCCGCCAGTGCGCGCAGAGCTCAGCGCCCTGTCGTTGTCGCCCACTCCGCCCGAGGATCTGTGCCAGGCGCCAGGCTGCGAACTCCGGCTGCGCGGGGAGCGCGAGCGCGCGCCGGTACAGCTCCTCCGCTCGGTGATCCTCCCCTGCCCGCTCGAGCTCGCGGGCCCTCTCCAGCGCCCGAGCCGCGAGGACCCGTCGGGTGTCGAGGCGCCTCAGATGAGCGGGCCTCGGGGCCCAGGACGCGGCGCGCTGAAGGCCCTCCTCGGGCTCCAGCACCGCTCGATGGGCCTCCTCGAAGGCCAGCAACTCGGCGCGGGTGGCGAAGGCTCGACCGCCCGTCCCCGCTTCGTACTTCGCCGGGCTGAAGTGCCCGAGGCGCTCGAGGATCAGCAGGCTTCGGTCTCGCCTCGGGCTCCGGAACCAGAGCAGCTCCAGGCGACGGATCAGCGGCTTGTTCGCCACGCGGATCACGCGAGCTGGATGCCCTACGACCTCGCCGCAAAGGCGCCGCTCCAGGTCCTGACGCCTGCCTCCGACAGCCAGTCCCCGGGCGCGGCAGAGCTCCTGGAGCTCCGTCACCGTGAAGCAGCAGATGCGCTGTGACCAGGGCAGGCCAGCGTGGACGAGGCCTTCCCGCTCGAGCATCTCGACGCCGGCCCCGGCGTCCTCGTAGCGGAGCGCATCGACCCGGAAGAGCTCGCCGCTGCGGCTGGCCAGGCGAGCGTAGACACGCCCGGCGGCGCCGTCGAGCGCAAGGAGCAGGGAGCAGACCGTCCGCTCGCCGGCGGTCAGGAGCGCGCCGTTGGTGGCGATGGCGCCCTCGACGACACGCTTCAGGTCCGCGAGCGCGTACTCGCCACCGCGCCGATCGGGAGTCGTCATGCGTGAACAGTTAGCCCTCCATGGGACCAGTTTCTGTCCGGTCCCGGGAGCGTCATGTCACCTCGCAAGACGAAGATCGTCGCCACACTGGGCCCGGCATCGCGTCCTGCGGAGATCCTCGAGGAGCTCGTCCAGTACGTGGACGTCTTCCGGATCAACTGCTCCCACGGCAGCTCGGAGTCGATCCGCCGCGACATCGCCCACGTGCGGCGCGCCTGCATGAACAGTCGCCGCTACGCCGGCATCCTGCTCGATCTGCAGGGTCCGAAGATCCGCACCGGCGCGATGAAGGAACCGTTGAAGCTCGCGGCCGGGGACGTCCTCGAGGTGGTCATGGACGAGGATCTGTTGGGCGAGGGCCGGCGCTGTGGCACCACCTACTCCGCGATGGCAGACGACGTGGTCATCGACGATGTCGTGATGTTCGCCGACGGCGCGCTCTCCGGTCGGGTCGAGGCGGTGGTCCGCGAAGGAGGCCTCGCAGAGGTCCACATCCGCATGGCCGAGGGCGGCGAGCTCGGCTCGCACAAGGGCATCAACCTGCCCGGGGTGGAGATCTCCGCGCCGTCGCTGACGGACAAGGACATCGCGGACCTGGCGGTCGGGGTGAAGGCCGGCGTCGACTACGTGGCCCTGTCCTTCGTGCGCCAGGCGGAGGACGTGCGACGCCTCAGGGCCGAGATGGAGCGCTTCGGTCAGGCCAGCGTGCCGATCATCGCGAAGATCGAGAAGCCAGAGGCGCTCGACAACATCCAGGCGATCCTCGCGGTCGTCGACGGCATCATGGTCGCGCGAGGAGACCTCGGCGTGGAGGTCCCGCTCGAGACGGTCCCGATCCACCAGAAACGTCTCATCCTCGCGGCCAATCGAGCGGGGGCGCTGGTCATCACCGCGACACAGATGCTCGACTCGATGGAGCGAAACCCACGGCCGACGCGGGCCGAGGCCGCCGATGTCGCCAACGCGATCCTCGACGGCACCGACGCGATCATGCTGAGCGGGGAGACCGCCGCGGGGCGCTACCCGGTGCGGTCGGTGAAGGTCATGGACAGCCTCGCGCGGGAGGTGGAGCGCTCGCCCTTCCTCCCCGAGCCGCGGGCTGATCTCGGCCTCGCCGCCGGTCCCGCCACCCTCGTCGCCCGCGCCGCCTGCATGGCCGCGAGCGAGGCCGGCCGCCCCCTCATCGTCTTCACGTGGTCCGGAGCCAGCGCGATCACGGCCTCGAAGTTCCGTCCCCGCGGTCCCATCTTCGCCCTCACGCCTGCCCACGCCGTGTGCGACCGCCTCGCCTTGGCCTGGGGCGTGACGCCGCTGCGCGTCCCAGTGGTCCAGAGCACCGACGAGCTCATCCAGATCGGCGAGCGGGTGCTCCTCGATGCAGGCCTCATCGAGCCGGGACAGGAGATCGTCGTGCTCGCCGGGACCTCGCCCATGAAGGGCACTACGAACACGATGCGGATCACGGTGGCCGGCACATAGGATTCAGAGGCTGTAGAGGACCCACTCCTCGCCGACGGCGACGGGGGCGCCGACCGTCGCAGCGAGCCAGCCCTCGATGGCTGCCGCGTTGCGTAGTTCTGGCCGGTGGAGGAGGAGCCACGAGGTCCCCTGGTCCTCGAGGCGCTCGTCTCGGGCGAGCCAGAGGGTCTCGGCGGCCCGGGTGTCGACGGTCTGGCCGTCCATCGCCGAGAGGTAGCGGATCCACGCCGGGTTCGGGCTGTGTTGGCCGACGATGAAGTCGATCTCCGCCGGCGCGGTGGAGCCCTGGAACCACGGGGCGCCGGGGGTGGGCCACACGAGGACCTCGCCAACGGACTCGGGCAGCGCCGCGATGGCCGGATCGGGCGGCAGGACTGTGATGGGAGCCCGGAGCGACCCTCCGAGGAGGGCCTCCGCGAGCACCGCCAGCCCAGCCGCGGCGAGGAGTACCCGGTGCTTCGCCGCGACCGCGAGCACGCCGAGGAGCCCCGCGAGGCAGATCGCCGCGGCCCACCCGCTCCCACCCCGACCGAAGCCAGGCGGGGCCAGCGCGAACCACCAGTCGGCAGGTCTGGGCGGTGGTAGCCCCGACGCTGGGAGCCAGCCCGTGCCGAGCACCACGACGACGGCCAGGATCAGGCCGACGACTCCCGCGGCGCGAGGTCCGAGGGTGACGCAGGCCAGCAGACCGACGAGGGCGAGCCAGCCCCCGTGGGGTCGCGGCGTCGGGTCCGTCGGAGGTGCCAGCATCGCTGGCATCGGAATCACCGAGCCCTCGGGCGTGACGTAGGCCGGCACGGTGCGCCGCTCCGGCTCGGCCTGTCGGAGGGTGTGGGCATCCGGCGACGAGCCCACCGCCAGCTGGGCGAACAAGACGGGCACGACCGCCAGCCAGGTCCAGCGGCACCGCCAGCGCCCCGCCAGGACCACCAGCCCGAGCGGCCAGCAGAAGGCCGCGGCGAGCCCGGCGAACAGGGGTGCCGCGACGACGCCGGCAAGCGCCAACGCCGCAGGCCCCAGGCCCCAGGTTGCGACCTCGCCCGCCCACTGAGCGCGGAGCAGGGCGGGACACAGCTGGAGGCCGAGCATCCCGAGCGCGCCGATGGCGACACCGTGCTTTCGGCCCAAGAGGTAGCCCCCGAATCCCGCGCACCACACGCCGATGAGCGCCAACGACCCCATCGCCGTCAGGTCGTCGACCACCAGCCCGAGGAGCCACTGGAGGCCAGCGGCTGCGGGACTGACCGCGTCGAGCGGGTCTCGCGGCCCCAACAGGGAAGCGAAGAGGATCTCCCCCCGCAGTCCGGGCACCTTGAAGCCCCCGAGGGCGGGCCCGAGGGAGACAGCAGGCAGCACCGCGGCAGCCAGCGCGGCGAGTGCGGTCTTGGCGCGTTCGTTCACTCCACCGGATTATCGGCCGCGCAGACCTCCGAGCCGCAGAAGTGCTCGACGACGCCCGGGTCCTCTGGGTCGAGGAAGCGCAGCATCTGCAGCTTCGCCGACTCCCACTTCCGGACCTCGCGGTGGGCGCCGGTGCGGTCGCTGGGCTGGTTGCCGTTGGTGGGATCAGCCAGCTGAGGATCGAACTGCACGAGCACCGGCCCGGCTTGCGGCTCCGCGCCCTCGAGCCCCTCTGGCAGGAGCGCATAGGGCTCGAGCAGGGGCCACCCGGCGGAGCGCGCCAGCATCTCGGTGCCGAGATTGCTGACCTCGTCGTCGCCTACTGCCTCCTGCAACAGGAGCGATCGTCCGGAGAGCTCCTCGCTCCAGCTGAGCGGATCGACCGGGTCCCAGTACATCTGGGTCATCGCGTAGCTCAGCTGCCGGTCGGTGCTGTCCTCGACGCCGATGGAGACGAGATCCTCGAAGTCCGACCAGTTCGTGGAGCGCGGGAAGGTCATCGACCAGTTCGCGCCGCCGACGTGCAGCAGCCCGTGTTCCAGCTCCGGGATCGTAGCGAGGGCGACGCCCCCCATGATCGCCCCGGCGGAGACCCCCAGGTAGTAGAGCTCTGTTGGGTCCGCGAGCCCGAGGAGCTCCGGGTCGTCCATCAGACCCCCGTTCTGGACGAGATCGACCAGGGCCTTGTGGTTGACGACGCCCTGGTGGAGACGCTCGCTGATCTCGGGGAAGGTGCCGAGATCGTTCGCCGCGCCGACGACGTCGGGGAGATCGCTGCGGGTCAGCCCACGCCACGTCGTCGCGACCACGATCATCTCGAGGCGGTCCGACCACTCGAGGAAGTGGTCCGGGTCGTCCGGGTCCGCGAAGATGTTCTTGCAGTTGTTGAAGAGCCCGTGGCCCCAGATCACGACCGGCACGCTGCCCGGCTCTGCCTCGCTGACAGAGTCGGGGATGTGGATGTACAGGTCGGCCTCGGTGGTCCCGGTCCTCTGGGGGATTCCGTCCGCGTCGAGATCCAGGAGCGAGTCGTCGACGAGGAAGTCGTCAACCGTGAAGGTCCCCTGCAGGCGCTTGTAGAGGGGGTCCGCGAGCTCCTCGTCGTCCTGGATCTTGAGCCAGGTCCACTCGGTCGTCGTTCCGAGCTGCTCGAGCATCGCCGTCAGCGGCTCCTTGGCGTGGTCGACCGGGAAGTCCCAGGCCACCGCGACATCGGACCGCGGGACGCCGAGGGCGTCGAGCTCGTCCATCAAATCTCTCGTGCGCGGGCCGATCTCCGGGCAGCCGATGGGGTCGGCGCCATCCAGCACGGCCTGGAAGACCTCTGGCCGCGGCGCCACTTCGGTCGTCACCACGACGGCGATCCGGTGGCCGTCCTCCATCAGCTCCAGCGGACGCACCATGAGCAGGCGCCCGTCGCTGCCGCCACCGTCGTCGACCTCTGCAAAGCTGAGGACGCGTCGGCCGGTCTCGAGGTCGATCATCTGGACGTTGCCGCTGCGCTGAGGGGCAGAGGGCGTAGGCAGCGCGGACTCGTCGATCCGATCGAGCCGGACCAGCGCGGTCTGGAGGGGAGAGAAACCCGTTCGGTGGTCGAGGCGCTCGACGGGCGTCGGCGTCGTGACCATCGGAAGGAGGCCCTCTGGGATGCGGACCCTCCCCTCCTCCATCACCTGCGCCGACGGATAGGGCCAGAGCGCGCCGTGGCCCAACAGTCCGCCGTCTCCGGTAGGGAGCGGGTCCGTGCAGGCCAGCGCTAGAAGCCACATCCGCTCACTCCGTGGCGGCCATGCGCCTCTCGAACTCGGCAACAAGGATAGCCCCGCCTCCCCAGCGCTGCAGCCCGCTGGCAACCCCGCCGACGAAGCCGCCCCCGAAGTCATCACCCGGACCCCGCGGCTCTCCCCGGGCGAAGCGTTCGATCGGGGGACTCCTCTTCAGGATCTCGTCCATTGCCGCCCGGACCTCTGCGGACCGGTCGGGCAGCCAGCCTCGCTCCAGCGCGACGCGGAACATCGTCGCGCGCAGCAGCGCTTCGACCGTCTCGTCCAGGACGTCCTTGACGGTCAGGAAGTAGAAGATCGTGCGGAAGATCTTCCGGACCACCCAGAAGATCACCCCTCCGGCGACCCGACCGAGGAGCCCACCACGCAGCCGCGTGAGCAGGACGAGCGTGTCGCGGTCGATCGAGACTCCGGCATCCCTGGCGATCTGCCGGTACATCTGGCGACGCAGGCGTGACCCGATCCAGCGGTCCACGAGCGGAACTGGCACCAGCGGCGTCAGGCCCGCCAGCAGTCCCCAGTGCACGACAGGGAGTCTCATCTGGCCTCTGTGGGGTTCGTCGTGTAACTACGGCGAACGATGCTGCCCGCTTTCATCGCCGAGGCTGCCGAGATCATCGAGGGGCCCGCGCCTCTGCTCTTCACGTGCGAGCACGCCAGCCCTCGCGTGCCCTCTCCGCTGGAGCCCACTGCTGACGACAGTGCAATCCTCGAGACCCACTGGGGCTGGGACATCGGCGCCAGCGCGCTGACCCGCGCCCTGGTCGGGCGGCTCGGTGCCAGCGCGGTGCTCTCTCGCTTCTCGCGGCTGGTCTGCGACGCCAACCGAGCCCTCGACGACCCCACCTGGATCATGGGTCAGGTCGAGGGCCACCGGATTGCATTCAACCGGCGGGTGGACCCCGCCGAGCGCCTCAGGCGGCTCCAGACCTACCACGCGCCCTACCACTCCGCTGTCGACGCCGCCCTTGGTGTCATGGGGCCTCAGACCGTCCTGATCGCCATCCACAGCTTCACTCCGGTCTACATCCAGGAGGTGCGGGAGATGAAGGTCGGCGTGCTCTACGACGACTGCGAGGACGCGGCGTTCGCAGTCCGAGACGCCATCGCATCAGAGATCCCGGAGACCACGCTCAACGCGCCCTACTCAGGGCTCGACGGTGCGATGTACAGCGCCACGCGTCACGGCCGGGGTCACGACCTGACCTACCTCGAGCTGGAGCTCCGGCAGGACCTGCTCGCGACGCCGGATGGAATCCAGCTCACTGCGGATCGGCTGGCCTCGGCTCTTCGTCAGGCGGGGTTGGCGCGCCCGTGAAGGGCCACACTGGGACCTCTGTACCGTCCGGGTGCAGGGACCACTGACAGACGCCGTCGACACATCCGCAGCTCTTCAGCGCGTGGAAGCAGAGGCGGATCTCGCAGGTGGTCATCACCTCTGCGATCGTCGCGGCCGGTGCGCAGACCTCTCGGCTGCAGCCGCCGCGGAGGCAGTCACTGTCGACGGCGCACTCGCCGGCAGTCTCCATCCACTCCACGCGCTCGCGGCAGTCCTGGTAGAGCTCGTAGCCGTCTTCGATGATCAGCTCGGTCATCGGCTGGAGGCCCTCCTCGCCGAAGGGGGAGGCTTTCTCCAGGGGGACGACAGGAGGCTCGGGGGCCTCGCACCAGCAGGCGAACAACATCATGAACACGCGCTTGACCTCGGCAAAGACACCCACCAATCGAGGAAACCGGAAAGGCCTCGAAACGACCCATGGACGACCTGATGTCCGCAGGCTATCAGGCCGGCCTCTGACGCCCTTTTTGGGCGAGACAGCTGGGAGGAGAGATGTCGCGGACGCGCACTGCCCAGATCCTGGCGTGCTTGCTTGCCGCACTCGGCATGGGGTTCCTCGGGTGTGAGAACGTCGACGTCGAGTCGGACACCCACGAGTTCCCCAAGGTCCCGCACCCGCTCATGCCAACAGAGTATGGCTGGGGCGAGCAGGCGGACTCCGATGTCGAGTTGCGGAACTCGGTCGGGCGAACGGCACAGCCCGTCGACGACCAGCCGATCGCTTTCGATCACAGCGTCCATGCCGGCACCGTCGAGGACGGTGGCATGGGCATGGACTGCCAGTACTGCCACGCCAACGCTCGCAAGAGCAGGCACGCGGGTGTCCCTGGGGTCGAGACCTGCGAAGGCTGCCACCACCGCGGAAACGTCTCCACCGAGGGACGACCGGAGCTGGAGAAGCTGAAGGCCTACTTCCCCGGAGGCGACAAGGAGGGCCAGCCCATCCCCTGGGTCAAGGTCCACGACATCCCCGACTTCGTGCACTTCGACCACAGCCGCCACATCCAGGGCGGGCTGGAGTGTTCGGAGTGCCACGCCGACATGTCCAAGGAGACGGTCGCGGTGCGAGCCCAGTCGATGACCCTGGAGATGGGGTGGTGCCTCGAGTGCCACAACGAGCATCCAGCCGTCGAAGATAACTACGGCACCAAGGCCGAGCTGCGCCGCGCGGAGCTCAAGGACTGCTACACCTGCCACCAGTAGGCGCCACAGAGAGAGACCCCACATGGCTTCCATGAAACGCCGGGACTTCTTCAAGATGGTCGGTGTCACCGGCGCCGCCGGACTGACGGCCTGCGATGTCCGCACGCCTGTCGAGAACGTGCTGCCCTACGTCGTCACGCCCGACCAGATCACTCCTGGCATCCCCACCTTCTTCTCCTCGGTCTGCGACGGCTGCGCCGCCGGATGCGGGTCCATCCTGCGCCACCGCGAAGGCCGCATCGTGTTCGCCGCTGGAAACCCGGACTCCCCGATCGGTCAGGGCGGACTCTGTTCGCTCGGCATCTCCGAGACCCAGGCGACCTATGACTGCGACCAGGTCACGGGTCCGATGGTCCAGGGCGCCGCGAGCGACTGGGACACGGCCCTCGCCAAGGTGTCAGAGGGCCAAAGCGGCGGTGACGTGGCCTGGATCGGTCGCTACCGGACCGGCGCCGTCGCCCGGCTGATCGCTGACTTCATGGGCGCCACCGGCGGGACGGAGCTCCACTGGGAGCCCCTCGGCTACGAGAGCCTCGCCAAGGCCGTGCAGCTCGCGTACGGCCTCGAGGACACCCTCCCCCGGTATGTCCTCGACGACGCCGAGACCATCGTGAGCTTCGGCGCCGACTGGCTCCACACCTGGCTCGCGAACGTCGACCACGGTGCTGGCTGGGCGAAGGCCCGCGACCTGGAGTCCGGTCACGTCGCGGCCTACTACGCCATCGAGTCGAGGCTCTCGCACAGCGGCACCCGCTGCGACACGTGGTGGGCGCCCAAGCCCGGCACAGAGGCCGGCGTGGCCCTGGCCCTGGCCAAGCTGGTCGCCGACGAGAAGGGCAGCGCGAACGGGGCCGTCCTGGGCGGCGTCGACGCTGGCGCGCTCGCAGGCGCGGCCGGCATCGACCTGCAGAAGCTCGAGACCCTGGCGAAGCGGCTGGCCTCCGGGCCCTCCGTGATCTTCCCCGGTGGGGTCCAGAACCAGGGTGTCAACGGCACGAACCTCGCCCTCGCAACGCTCGTCCTCAACCACGTCTGCGGCAACGTCGGCAACACGGTCGACTTCGTTCGCGCCCGCAGTGTCGGCCCGATCAGCTCCTTCGCCGATGTCGAGGCCCTGCTGGCTGCCTGCGCCGCCGGCAGCGTCAAGACCCTCTTCATCGACGGGCTCGACCTCGTCTTCAACCTGCCGAGCGACGTCGGGGTCGCGGCGGCGCTGGCCAAGGTCGACAACCTCGTCATCTTCGGGAACGGCCTCGGCGACACGCCGACGGAGGGGGCCATCCTCCTCCCGACGGGTTCCTGGCTGGAGAACTGGGGCGACGCAGAGGTCGTGAGCGGATGGCACGGCCTTCGCCAGCCCGGCATGAAGCGCATCCACGACACGCGCGGCATCGGTGACGTCCTGCTGAGCCTCGCCAAGGCCGCCGGCATGGGCCGGACGGAGGGCGACACCGGAGAGACCGCCTCGGAAGACGACGAGGTCGCCCTCGCGCTTCCCATGGTGACCGGCGCCGAGGCTCGAGCCGACTTCGAGGCCGTCGACTTCTACCGCTACGTCGCGGGCCACTGGCACGAGACGGTCTGGAGCGGCTCCGGGAGCTTCCAGGACTTCTGGGTGGACTCCCTGCGGGCCGGCTTTGCAGAGGCCACGGTCGACGAGGTCCAGGTCGGGCTCCGCGGCGACGTTCCGACAATCCAGCCCGGCGAGGCTGTCGCCGGAGACGCGCTCCACCTCTTCCCCCACAGCAACCTCCGCGACGGTCGAGGCGCCTCCCGCGCCTGGCTGCAGGAGATCCCCCACCCGGTCAGCGGCCTCACCTGGGCCACCTGGGCCGAGGTCAGCCCCAAGACCGCCGAGGCGCTGCACATCGAGACCTCGGAGGGCTTCACCGGCCACGTGAGGGTGAAGAGCGCGGGTGGCGAGGTCCTCGCCAACCTCCGCGTCGATAAGGGCATCGCCGATGGCCACGTCGCCGTGGTGCTCGGCAACGGCCACGAGGCCGGCGGCCGCTACGAGAAGGGCTGGGGCGCCAACGCCTTCCGCTTGCTCCAGACCGCGAAGGACCCCCTCAGCGGGGCTCTCTGCTACCTCGGCCAGACCGCGTCGATCAGCGCCGCAGCAGATGGGCCGCCTCGCAAGTCGATGAAGGGCAACGAGACGATGGACAACCGTCCGGTCGCCCTCGTCGCCAACGTCGAGCAGGTGCTCCATGGAGAGGAGCTCGACCTTCGGCAGGGAATGGGAGCGCACGTCGTCGAGGACCAGCGCCTCGTCGACGCCGGCATCCACGACTTCTACCCGGAGCCGGAGCACCCGACCTACCGCTTCGCGATGAGCTTCGACCTCGACCGTTGCACCGGCTGCGGCGCCTGCGAGGCAGCCTGCATCGCCGAGAACAACATCGGCATCACCGGGCCCGAGCAGCACAAGCGCTACCGGTACATGGGCTGGATCCGACTGGACCGTTTCTGGGAGGGAGAGGGCGAGCACCCCGACGTGCGCTACCTCCCAGCTGTCTGCCAGCAGTGCGCCCACGCTCCTTGCGAGGGTGTCTGCCCGGTCGTCGCGACCTACCACAACATCGATGGCCTCAACGCCATGATCTACAACCGCTGCGTCGGCACGCGGTACTGCGCGAACAACTGTCCCTACAGCTCGCGTCGCTTCAACTGGCACACCTACCTGTGGCCCGAGTCCTTCGAGCTGATGCTGAACCCCGACGTGGCCTCTCGCGAGATGGGCGTCATGGAGAAGTGCACCTTCTGCGTGCAGCGCCTCCGCGTCGCCAAGGCGGACGCCAGCCCAGGGGTTGCTGGCGACGACGTGCTGTCACACATCACGGCCTGCGCCGAGGTCTGTCCGAGCGATGCCATCGTCCTCGGCAACCGGAAGGACCCGGAGAGCGCGGTGTCGAAGCTGCACGAGGACCCGCGCAGCTACCAGCTCTTCGAGGAGCTCAACACCAAGAATGGCGTGCAGTACCTGGCCCGCCTGACCTTCCAGGACGCCAGCCACGGTGGCGGCCACGGTGGCGAAGAGGCCAGCGCCGGCGACCACGATGGGGAGCACTGATATGTCTGCAGCCGCACCCACCTACGCGGATGTCAACAAGGACGTCATCCGGCCGTTGTTCAGGCCGACGGCGCTCTGGACCATCGTCTTCCTGCTGGACCTCTGCGTCCTCGGCTTCGGCATCTGGTGCTGGGGCTACCAGCTCGAGTACGGGATGGGCGTCGCGGGCTACGCGCCGCCGGTGTTCTGGGGCGTGTACATCACGACCTTCGTCTTCTGGGTCGGTATCGGTCACGCCGGCACGCTGATCAGCGCCATCCTCTTCCTCTTCCGAGCGCGCTTCCGGACCGGCGTCTACCGGGCAGCGGAGGCGATGACCGTCTTCGCGGTCATCTCGGCGGCGCTGTTCCCGATGATCCACGTCGGGCGGCTCTGGTACGTCTTCTTCCTCTTCCCGTACCCGAACCAGCGGCTGTTGTGGCCGAACTTCAAGTCCCCGCTGTTGTGGGACGTCTTCGCCATCAACACCTACCTCATCATCTCGTCGGTGTTCTTCTTCGTCGGACTGATCCCCGACATCGCCTCGGTCCGCGACAGCAACCGCGGCATCATCCGCAAGGTCTACAACGTCCTGTGCCTGGGGTGGCGGGGTACCGACAACCAGTGGCGCCACTACATGGCGGCCTACGGCTTCTTCGCGGCCCTCTGTACGCCGCTGGTCGTCTCCGTCCACAGCGTCGTGTCCTGGGACTTCGCGATGGCCCAGACCGCCGGCTGGCACAGCACCATCTTCCCGCCGTATTTCGTCGCCGGCGCCATCTTCTCGGGCTGCGCGATGGTGATGACGCTGCTCATCCCGCTCCAGAAGATCTTCAAGTGGGACCAGTACATCAACGTCTACCACCACGAGTCCCTCGCCAAGCTCTGCCTGCTCACGGGACTCATCCTGACCTACGCATACGGGGTCGAGCACTTCATCGCCTGGTACTCGGACAACCCCTACGAGTGGGGCATCTTCGTCGACCGCTTCAGCGGTCAGTACTGGTGGATCATGTGGACGATGGTGGCGTGCAACTGCATCATCCCGATGCTCTTCTGGATCCGGGCGGTGAGGACGAACCTCGCCGCCCTCTGGGTCATCAGCATCTTCATCAACATCGGGATGTGGTTCGAGCGGTACAACATCATCGCCTCGGCCCTCGCCCACCAGTTCGATCCCGCAGCCTGGGTGTTCTACAAGCCCAGCTGGGTCGAGATCGGAATCCTCTGTGGGTCCTTCGCGTGGTTCTCCATGTGGTTCCTGCTCTTCGTGAAGCTGTTGCCGGCAGTGGCCATGGCAGAGATCAAGGAGAGCCTCCGGCCTCCCCTGCGCTCCGACCAGAAGGAGGCCGCGTGAGCACGAGCCCGAACAACGTGAAGGCCGTCTTCCCCTACCTGGACGACCTCCTCACGGCGATCGACCGCGTGAAGAAGGCTGGCTACAGCGACTTCACGGTCATGTCTCCGCTCCCGAGGCACGAGATCGAAGAGGCCATCTACGAAGGCAAGCCCTCCCCGGTGCGCTGGTGGACGATGCTCGGCGCGCTCGCAGGCGGGACCGGAGGCTTCGTCCTGTCCTGCCTGACCTCGGCGGTCTGGCCGATGGCGCTGCCGGGTGGAAAGCCCGTCGTCTCGATCCCGCCCTTCGTCATCATCACCTTCGAGAGCACGGTGCTCATCTCCGGCCTCATCACGCTGGCGGCCATCATCTACCACTGCCGCTTGCCCGCCTTCGACCTCGACGTCGAGTGCTGCGACCCGCGCTACACCGTCGACCACTTCGGTCTCGTCGTCCACGGCCTCGACTGGGACGACAAGGCGAACGTCGCCAAGCTCCTCAACGACGCCGGAGCGACCGAAGTCGCCGGCTCCACGGAGGCCTGACGTGGCTGTCTCACCCCACACCAAGCACACCATCGTCTTCGTCGCAGCCTTCTGCGCGTTGGCCGGGTACGGGACCTGGTCCATCACGACCTACGAGATCTTCCCGTCCTTCATGCAGGGACGGCAGCTCTACTTCACGGACATGATGGACGTCCAGACGGTCAAGGCCTACGAACGCGAGATGGTTGGGCTCCCCGAGGGCACCGTGTCGAGAGACCGGTACTTCCCCAACCACGACCGCGCGACGGACGAGGGCAAGGCGCTCACCCACGACTACGTCGCCGATCTGGACTTCCTGACCCAGGGCGAGGAGATGTTCTCGACCTACTGCGTGCCCTGCCACGGAGACGGGGGCGCGGGCATGGGGCCCGTGACCAACCCCGCCAACCCGGGCCGCTTCATGCCGCCCGCACCGGCGCTCTCCGGCAGCTACGCCCTCACCAAGAACTACACCGACGGCTACCTCTACCTCACCATCCGCAACGGCTCGTTCATCATGCCCGGCTACAGCTGGGCGATGTCCGACGAGGAGATGTGGGCCACCGTCGAATACCTCCGGACTCTGGAGGGCGCTGACTACGCACCCCCCGAGACCGCGGAAGCCGAGGACGGCGCGTCCTCGAGCGAGGAGGGCTGAACCATGGTCGGCATTCCCCACTTCGACCCCAGACCTCATCTCGGGCCTCCCGCGATCCCCACCACGGTCAAGATCGTCGGCTTCGCGATGCTCGCGGTTGGCCTGGCTGCTCTCGCTGGCATGCTCCAGGGGGGCGAAGAGTCCGCCCTGCGAGCCCGGATCGCCTTCCTCGTCTCCATGAACTACTTCGTCGGCATCAGCTTCGGCGGCATCGCCTTCCTGGCCGCGATGACCATCACAGAGGCCCGCTGGAGCAGGCCGCTCAAGCGCATCGCGGAGGGTTTCGCGGCCTTCACGCCGGTGATCTGGATCCTCTTCCTGCTGTTCTACGCGACCGGCGGACTCGACCTCTACGAGTGGCACAACCACCCCGAGCAGTTCCACGGCCACAAGCACGCCTGGCTGCAGGACGGCTTCTTCCTGGGCCGCAACCTCTTCGCGATGGGCCTGCTCTCGCTGCTGGGTCTCTTGTACATCCGCGCCTCGCTGAAGCCCGACCTGCTCGCCGCCAAGGCCGAGCTCGGCTCGGTGGCACCGGCGTGGTGGGATCGCGTCATCGGCGGCGCCACGAACGTCAACGCCGAGATCGAGAGCGCCAACAAGCACATGACCGTGCTCTCCCCCATCCTCGCCATCCTCTACGCCGTCACGCTGACCCTCTATGCCTTCGACGCCATCATGAGCCTGGCGCCGCACTGGTACGCCAACATGTTCGGTGGCTGGTTCTTCGCCAGCTGTTTCTGGCTCACGATGATCGCGCTGGGGCTCTTCAGCCTGGCCATGCGTGGATGGATGGGCATCAAGCACCTGCTGAAGCCCGGCATGTACCACGACCTCGGCCAGCTGATCTTCGCCTTCTGCATCATCTGGACGTACATGTTCTTCGCTCAGCTGCTGCCCATCTGGTACGGCAACATGACGGAGGAGATCGGCTTCCTGCTGGTCCGGATGACACTCGAACCCTGGAACGACCTCGCCAAGGTCGTCGGGTGCATGTGCTTCCTGATCCCCTTCGGGACGCTGCTGTCGCGTGGCATCAAGAAGATGCCGCTGGGCTTCGCCATCGTGCTGGCGGTCCCGGCGATCGGGATCGCGCTCGAGCGCTTCCTCGTCGCAGCCCCGAGCGTCTGGATGGGTGACACGATCCCGCTCGGCCCCGGAGAGGTCGCCATCTTCGCCGGTTTCCTGGGCGCCTTTGTCCTGGTCGTCAGCAAGTACGTCTCCAGCGTGCCCCCGGTCCCCGTGACCGACCCCTACATGCTTCCGCACCCGAACGACATCCACGTGCACTCGCGGGACGCTGCCCACCACTGAGATCGACTGCGGGGCCCGACGGTGCGGGCTCGGCGATCAGACGATCGGGCGACGCTTCTTCGCCTGGGCCCGGACCGCGAGCATCGAGCGCGCCCGATCCAGCCCCGTTCGGTACTTCATCTCGTCAGGGACGAGGTCCGCTGCCTTGGCGTAGCAGTCGATGGCCAGAGGCTTGTCCTTGACCCTCATCGCAGCCTCGCCCTTCTTCGCGAGGGCGACGGCCGCCTTGGCGATCAGCTCCTCCCCGACGATGGCCGAGCGCGCACTCCTGCGGGCCTCCGCGTCGCCCAGCTCCTCGAGCGCGGTGGCCAGCCGGGCGTTGATCGTCGTGAGCGCTTCGGTGAGCTCGCTCGGGACCTCTCCGAACACGAGCGGGTCGTAGCGGTTCTTCAGCTTCTTGTGTGCGGCCTCGACCCCTTTCGTCGTGATGATCCAGTGGACCTCGAGCACGTCGAAGGCGTTGGCTCCCTGGACCTTTTCGCGCTTCTTCAAGATCGGACCGCGGATACGCCTCACCTTCCGCTCGAGGTCCTCGCCCTCGCCGAAGTCGATGAAGCCCATCTCGTTCAGGGCCCAGATCGTTCCAGCTGTGCCGGCCTTCGTCATCGGAGTGATCGAGAACAGCTTGCGAACCCGGAGCGGCTGCGGTTGGCTGACCAGCTCCAGCAGCTTGCGCTCCTGGTCGTCCCACGCGAAGCCTGCCAGGATCTGGCGCGCGCTGGCCCGGACGCTGATGTGGTTCTCCAGCCGCGGTCGGAGCATCGTGTAGAGCTTCTCGGAGGTGACATTCCGAGCGTGGTTCATCATGGCGCGGAACAGGACCTCTGGCACGTTGACGGGCGGGATCGCGAAGCGCTGCGGGAACTGGTCCACCGGGAAGAAGGCCCAGACACCGTCGTGAGTGCGAAGGACCATCTGGAAGATGAACTCGCACTGCCGCTTGAGCACAGCCGGGATCTGCCCAGGGGTCAACAACCCCATTCGAACCAGCGCCTCGCCCTGCTTGCAGCCCTCGCTGTCCATGATGTCGAGGGCCTGTTGGACGTGCTCGTCGCTGACCTTCTCGGCCTTCTTGAGCAGACCCCCCAAGGTCTCCTCCTCGTCGAGGGGCTCGCGTCGCCAGCCGACGGGACCGCCGTCCACCCAGAAGCCATAGCGCTGGACACCGTCCTCCTGGATCACCGTGAGCAGCCCGGTGGTCTGGTTGACGGCGATGTCCACCAGGAAGCTCCGCAGGCCACGGCCAGCGAGCGAACCCTGCGCCATCGGCGCCTGATCGAGCACATCCGGGATCTCGTAGCCGTAGGTCCGCCGCCGCGCGACGTACTGGTCATCGACGGCCTCTTCGGTCGGCGCCGCGACGGCGGGTGCGGGAACGACCCGCTCGACGATGACCTCCCTGACCTCGCCGGGGAGGACGACCTCGCCCAGATCGAGCAGGTGCTGCCTGACGCGCTCGATCGTCTGGAAGACGCTCTCGACCGCCTCGGCCACGTTGTCTGGCCAGTCCGGGACCTGAGCGGCGGTGTCGCCGTTGTCCAACACGCGGAGCACGTTGCAGCGGACCGGCCCCACGCGTCCTCGGAAGGGCAGCACGAGGTCCAGGTTGAACTGGAGCGCGAGCTCGTCGCCATCGATCGAGTCGGCGGGGACGACCACCGTGTCGTTGTCGAGGTGTTCCTCGTACTCCCGCAGGAATGTGTCGAGGTCAGAAAGGTCCCATGAGGTCGCTCGAACGGCCATTCAACGCTCCCGAGTGCCCAGAATGCCATCCCGAAGCGCACGCCAGACAGGGATCTTGCCGGATCCGTCAGGCAGATCGACCACGTAGCGCGGCAGGGCGACGCCCGAGACGCGGCGCGCGAGGCCATCGTGGAGCGCGAGGCCGTCGTTGGCGTCGACCCGGAACCGGGCGTTTCCAGCCGCGTGATCGGTGTGGTGCAGGTAGTAGGGAAAGACGCGCAGCCCGACGAGCTCTTCGCAGAGGCGCTGGAGTACATCCACGTCGTCATTGACGCCCGAGAGCAGCACCGCCTGGTTGAGCACCGGCAGTCCAGCCCCGACGAGGCGTGAGAGGGAGCTCCGCACGGATGGGCTCAGTTCTCGAGGGTGGTTGCAGTGCACGAGCACCCACGTGGGACCCCGCCGGGCCAACCCCTCGACGAGTTCGTCGGTGACGCGCTCAGGCGCGGCGATCGGCGCGCGAGTGTGGATGCGCGTGATGGGGAGCCCGACCTCGTCGATGGCGCGGAAGACCAGCTCGTCCCTCACGGCGAGGGGGTCTCCGCCGCTCAGGATCAGCTCACGCGCTCCGCTGCGGCGACAGACTCCCAGGGCCTGCTCGAGCTCCGCCGGGTCCGGGTCGAGGCGCCCGGCGTGGTCGTTGCGCCGGAAACAGTACCGGCAGTAGGCATGACAGCGACGGGTGAGCATCAGCAGTACACGGTCCGGGTGCTTCTGGACCACCCAGGGAGTCGGCCTCGAGCGCCGCTCCCCCACCGGGTCGACGAGCCCCTCGGGATCTGGTTCGAGCTCGGACGCAGCGGGTAGGACCTGCAGGCCCATGGGGTCCTCAGGGTCATCGACGAGCCCGAACCAGGAGCGCGGAACCCGCACGGGAAAGCGGGCGTCCACCGCGCTCCAGAGCTCGGGATCGATGCCCATCCTCCGAGATGCCTCCAGCCGGCCGACCGTGGGCGAAGGCCGCTCCACGGGATACGGAACGGTGATTTCTGACCGAGGCCGAGACATGGCGTCCTACTACCAGACTTCGGATTTCCGTAACGGGCTCAAGGTCGTCGTCGATGGCTATCCCTACGTGGTGACGTACTTCCAGTTCGTGAAGCCAGGCAAGGGCACGGCCTTCACACGGACGAAGCTGAAGAACCTCATCAACGGCAACGTCATCGAGCGCACCTACCGCACGGGCGAGAGCTTGGAGCAGGCGGACTGCGAGGAGCGTCCGATGCAGTACCAGTACCAGGACGACGACATCTTCTACTTCATGGACATGGAGTCCTTCGAGACGATCGGCATCGGGGAGGAGTTCCTCGGCGGGGCCGAGAAGTACCTGCTCGACGCGCTCGAGGTCCAGGTGATGGTCTACAACGGGCGTCCGGTCGGCATCGAGCTTCCGAACTTCATCGAGGCCGAGATCACCCACTGCGAGCCAGGGGTCAAGGGCAACACGGCACAGGGCGCGACCAAGCCGGCGACCATCTCCTGCGGCGCGACGGTCCAGGTCCCGCTCTTCGTCGAGCGAGGCGAGATCATCAAGGTCGACACCCGTGATGGCGGCAAGTACGTCAGCCGCGTCCGGAACTAGCATTCCCCGGGCAGAGGTCCTGCGGGCGCGCGCCCACATCATCCGGAGCATCCGCGAGTGGTTCTGGGGCAGCGGCTTCCTCGAGGTCGAGGCGCCGACGCTCGTGCGCAGTCCGGCGATGGAAGAACACCTGGAGGCCTTCCGAGTGGGCGAGCGCTTCCTCCACACCTCGCCCGAGTTCGCGCTCAAGCGCGTGCTCGCGGCTGGACTGCCGCGCATCTTCTCCCTGGGGCCCTGCTACCGAGACGAGGAGTGGGGTCCGCTCCACGGACACGAGTTCACGATGCTGGAGTGGTACCGGGTGGGATGCGGCTACGAAGGCATCGCCAGCGACCTCGTCGGGCTGCTCGGCGCCCTGGGAATACCCGAGCCCGTCCGTGTGACGGTGCGCGAGGCCTTTGTCGCCGTTGGGGGGCGACCAGAGGACCCCATCGAGGCCCAGCGGACCTGGGTCAACGACGTCGAGCAGCGCTTCCAGCGTCCGACGCTGGTCTTCGACTACCCGGCGGACGAAGCCGCCCTGTCCGAGCTGCGTGGTGAGCATGCCGAGCGCTTCGAGCTGTACTGGAAGGGCGTAGAGCTCGCCAACGCCTTCACCGAGTTGCGCGATCCCACCGAGCTGCTGGAGCGCTGGGCCAAGAACAACGCTCGGCGGCGGGCGGCAGGCAGAGCCCCCCACCCCGTCGATGCCCGCCTGGTGGAAGCCGTCGCCCGCCATCCCCGCGCCGGTGGCATCTCGCTCGGGATCGACCGGCTGGTGATGCTGCTGCTCGGCGAAGACGACATCGAGCGGGTCCGCGTGTGTGGCTGATCATCGCCTGTGGCCAGGTGCCGGAGAGCGATGGCCGGCGCTTTGTCCGCCAGCTCGGCGGCAGCCCGGAGGCCTGCGCCGCGATCGACGACGCTCGCCTGCGGGGCCACTGCCAGCTCGCCAACGGCGCTGCCTGCGAGGAGGTCGAAGTGGGCCCCTGGCAGGACGAGTGCTGGTTCAGCCTGGCCGAGCACATCGTCGATGATGACGAGGCAGTCTCGACCTGCACCAAGGCCGGCCTCTACGCAGGCGACTGCTTGACGCACCTGTTCAAGGCCCAGGTCGACGACGACCTCGCAGCCGCCGAAGCCCTGGAGATGCACTACGACGAGCTCGGGGCTGGCGACTGGGAGCCCCCTTGGGGATGGTGGTGGCGGCGGCATCACCAGCGAGCGCCGCGCCTGGACCGCAGCTGCGCCGAGCTGTCCCCGCCACAGACGCGCCGCTGCCTGCGCGAGGCCATCCCCGCCCTTCGCCTCGCCTACCGGTCGGCCCTGTCCGAGCGCCCCCGCGAGCACTGCGGCCTCGCGCTGGAGGAACTCCGGAAAGGAAAGATCCCCTGGGTCGCGGACACAGAGCTGGACGCGGTCGTCGTCGAGGAGCTCGAGGCCGCCTGCCCCTAGGGGACCGCCGCTTCGCCCTCTATCAGCTGCTCGATCAGCGCCTCCATGAGCTCGACTTCGATCGGGCTCAGGCGGTACTCGATCTCCATGCCCTTCTCCTCGCCCGCTTGGAGAACGCGCTTGCGTGAGCTCCAGACGACGACGCCGTCGAGTCGGACGGGGTCGGCCTGCCCGGGCACGGCGATCTCGAAGGTGCACTCGCGACCCTCCTTCAGCGGCTTCTCGGCCTTGATGAAGGTGCGCCCGCGGTCGAGGTTCTCCCGGTACTCGCGAACGAAGGCGGTCGTCGTCCGGTAGCTGATCTTCAGGCGCGCCGGCTTTCGTGCGCGGACCCGAGGCTCCGGCTCGGGGATCGGATCCGGCTCGATCTCGGGCAGATCCTCCTCAGGCGTCTCGGCGTAGAGGTCCTCTGGGTAGAAGAGGTCCTCCTCCAAGAGCGCCGGCCGCAGCTCGTCACCGTCGATCGGAGCAAGGTCGTCGTCGGCCAGCTCGGAGACGGCGCCGTTGGCCTGGTTCTCCTCGGGAGGGGCGAGGTAGCCGAGGGCATCCGTCGGGAGTTCCTCCGCCTCGTCGTCCACCAGGTTGACACCCATCTCCTCATCGAAGTCCAGGAGCGAGGGATCGACCTCGGCTGGCTCCGGGTCGAAGTCGCCGTAGTCGATCAGATCGTCGGGGGTCTCGTCAAAGACCGCCGCGAGGTCGTCCGCATCGATCCTGGCGGGCTCGGTGGATCCCCCAGCCACGACCGCGGCCGGCTCGGGTCGGGGCTCCTCCTCGAACGGCTGGATGTCCGAGGCATCGAGGGTGGGCATCTCGATCGCCAGCTTGGTCCTGCGAGCCTGCTCCGGAGGCGGCTCCGGGATCTCGATGGCGGGGGCAGCGGGCTCGCCATCCGGCAGATCGATGCTGGCCGGATCTCCAGTGTCCTCCTCCTTTGTGCCGAAGATGCTGGAGAAGAAACCGGCCTTCTGCCTGGGCTCTCCAGCGACCGCGGGGGGGCCGATCCCTTGCGCCAGCCTGGCCTCCCTGACGACGCGGGCAGCCTCGACCGTCTCCGAATCCGGGAGGTGGGGTTCGTTAACGCGATCACCGTAGTTGCGGATGACCAGTTGCTTTCGCTCCCCGGTGAGCCGATCGACGGCGGTGGTGTGGAGCATTCCGTTGGCGTCGATCCGGAAGGTCACGTCGATCTTCCGTTCCATTCGCGCAGCGGTGCGTAGGCCGTCGAGGATGAACTCGCCGAGGCGCTCACACTCCTCCGCCACGCGGGAGGTGCCCTGGCGGACCGTGATGCGCGCACGCTCCTGGTCCTCGTTCGCGGTCGTGAAGACCCTGGTCTTGGTGAAGGGGATGCGGGTGTTTCGTTCGATGACTGTCGTGAAGAAGCCGCCCGCTGAGTCGATGCCGAGATCGAAGGGGGTGACGTCGATGAGCAGCGTCGTCCCGATCTCCGGCTCGTCCAGAGACTGGGCGTGGACCGCCGCGCCGATAGCGACGACCTCCTCCGGGTGGACGGACCTGGAGGGCTCACGACCAAAGAGCGCCGAGATGGCCTCTCGTACGCGGGGCATCCGAGTCTGGCCACCGACGAGCACGACATCGTCGATCTGCCCGATCTGGAGCCCGGCCATGGCCACGGCCTCCTTCGTGATCTCGACGGTCTTGTCGATGAGATCGCTGACGAGCTCCTCGAGCTGCGTCCGGGTGAGCTCGTACTCCAGGTTGCGAGTGGCTGTTATGCGCGGGACGAGCACCGTGACCTTGTCGGCGAACGACAGCTCGCACTTCGCGCGCTCTGAGGCGTCCTTGAGCCGCTGGAGGGCCGTGACGTCCTCGCGGAGATCCTCGCGGTGGTCTGCGAGGAAGCGATCGGCGAGCCACTCGACGATGCGCAGGTCCAGGTCCTCTCCACCAAGGTAGGTGTCGCCAGAGGTCGCGAGGACCTCGTAGACTCCGCTGGAGAGGTGGAGCACCGAGACGTCGAAGGTGCCACCGCCGAGGTCGAAGATGGCGACGCTGCGCTCGATGTCCTTTCGGAAGCCGTAGGCAAGGGCCGCGGCTGTGGGCTCGTTGAGCAGCCGGTCGCACCGGAGGCCCGCCATCTCCGCGGCCTTCATCGTCGCGGCGCGCTGGGAGTGGTTGAAGTAGGCGGGCACGGTGATCACGGCCTCGTCCACCGGCTCGCCGAGCGCCTTCTCGGCGATCTGTCGGGCCACCTTGAGGATGATGGCGTGCACCTCGATCGGCGACATGACGTTGTCGCCGATGGTGACGTGAGCCTCGCCGTTGGGCCCTTCTACGACCTGGTAGTGCATGCGCCTGGAGGTGTCTTGAGCCTGGCGCGAGTCGAAGGTGCGCCCGATCAGCCGCTTGGCGGCGTAGACCGTGTTGTGGGGGTCGGTCAAGATGCGGTTCTTGGCCGCTTGTCCAACCACGAAGCTCCCGTCGTCCTTCTGACAGACGACGCTCGGGAGCACCTTGTAGCCTTTCCCGTCCTCAAGGACCTTGGGGCGTCCCTTCATGAACACGGCCACGGCCGTGTTCGTGGTGCCCAGATCGATCCCGATGGTCCTGCCCAAAAGGCTCTCTCCAGCCAAAGTGCAGCAGACTATACCGCGTCACTCTCCTCTGACCGAAACAGCGGAAGCTGCGGCGTGTCGACCCCGGGTCTCGGCGGAATCGGGTAGCGACCGCTGAAGCAGGCGTCACAGTAGCTCCCGCTGTCCTCGCCCAGCTCGGCGTGCAGCGCCTCCATAGGCAGATACGCGAGACTGTCGGCGCCGATGTGCGCTCGGGTCTCCTCGATGTCGAGCCGGTGAGCGATCAACTCTTCCTGGGTTGGAGTGTCCACCCCGTAGAAACAGCTCGCGATGATGGGCGGGGAGCAGATGCGGAGGTGCACCTCAGCAGCTCCGGCCGCCCTCAGGAGCCGCACGATCTTGCGTGAGGTGGTGCCGCGGACGATGGAGTCGTCGATTACGACCAGGCGCTTCCCCTCGATCACGGAACGAACCGGTGAGAGCTTCAACTTCACGCCGAAGTCGCGAATCTGCTGGCTCGGCTCGATGAAGGTGCGCCCGACGTAGTGGCTCCGGATGAGGCCCTGCTTGAAGGTGAGCTTCGACTCGAAGGCGTAGCCGAGGGCGGCCGGCGTGCCGCTGTCGGGGACCGGAAGGGCGACGTCCGCCTCGACGGGGGCGGAGCGGGCGAGACGTCTCCCCCACCCGAAGCGCGAGTCGTAGACGGGTCGTGAGAAGACGTCGCTGTTCGGTCGCGCGAAGTAGACGTGCTCGAAGACGCAGCTCTTGCGCTCGCGCCGCGGGAAGGGCGACAGTGACATCACGCGGCCGTCTTCGATGATGATCATCTCTCCGGGCTCGACTTCCCGCTCGACCGTGCCGCCGACGAGGTCCAGCGCGGTGGTCTCGCTGGCGATGATCCAGGCATCACCGAGGCGACCGAGCACGAGCGGGCGGAAGCCCATCGGGTCGCGCACGGCCACGAGTCGGTCCTCGGAGAGCAGCACCAGGCTGTAGGCACCCTCGACTTGCATGAGCGCGTCTACGAGGCGGTTGATGAAGGTGCCCTGGATGCTCGTCGCGACCAGGTGGAGGATGACCTCCGTGTCCGAAGAGGTGGCGAAGATCGAGCCGCGCGCTTCGAGTCGCCCGCGGATCTCGGCTGCGTTGACGAGGTTGCCGTTGTGGGCGATGGCCACCTGCCCTTCCCGGTACCTGACCACGAAGGGCTGCACGTTGCGCAGGGACGACTCTCCGGAGGTCGAGTAGCGCACGTGCCCGATCGCGCTGGTGCCGGGGAGCTTGTCGAGCTCCTGGCCTCCGTAGACATCGCCGACCAGGCCCAGACCACGCCAGGCCCGCAGGCGCGTTCCGTCCCAGGTCGAGATGCCAGCCCCCTCCTGCCCGCGATGCTGGAGCGCGTGCAGGCCGAGGTAGGCGACCTTCGCGGCCTCGTCGTGACCGTGGATGCCGACGATGCCGCACACGCTCTAGGCGCCGAGCTCGTGACCGAAGACGCGGCTGTAGAGCTCCCTGTAGGTCTCGCTCAGGTCACCGAGGTCGCGGCGGAAGACGTCCTTGTCGAGCTTTCTGCCCGTGCCCTTCTCCCAGAGACGGCAGCCGTCGGGTGTGATCTCGTCGGCGAGGAGGAGCTGACCGCTGGGGGTTCGGCCGAACTCGATCTTGAAGTCCACCAGGTCCACGCCGAGCGGGTCCCAGAAGCCCAACAGCGCCGCGTTGACCTTCAGCGCTGCCATGCGGAAGTACTCGAGCTCCCACTGCTCGGCCCATCCGAACATGACCGCGTGCACATCCGACATCGCTGGATCGTCGAGCTCGTCGCTCTTGTAGAACCACTCCACCATCGGGTAGGGCAGCGGCTCGCCCTCCTCCCGTCCGAAGCGGCGAGCGGCCGAACCGGCGACGATGTTCCTGACGACGACCTCGACAGGGACGATCTCCACGCGATGGCAGAGCTGGTCGGTCGCGGAGAGCCGCTCGACCAGGTGGGTCGGGAGCCCTGTCTCGGCGGAGACGAAGTTCATCAGGTGCCAGCTGATCGCGGCGTTGACGCGGGCCTTGTCCGCGACGCGATCGAACTTCTTGCCGTTGAACGCAGTGGCGTCGTCCTTGTAGTGGAGGATGACGTGGTCGGGGGAGTCGGCGACGGCAAAGACCTGCTTGGACTTGCCCTCGCGAAGTAGCTGTCCGCGAGTGTGGCTCATTGGGGCCTCCAGTGAGGTTCCTAGCGAGGAGCTCCGACTCGCGCGGTGACGGTCCTGTGAATCAGCCCTCTTCGAGCTGTTGGAGCACCCGCCGGAGACGCCGGACGCGGGCGCCCTGCTCCAGGCCGAGCCACTGCTCGAGCGCGATGCCGTAGGCCTTGCGGGCCCGCGCCAGCTGCCCGCAGCGGCGCGCCTCGTCGCCTGCCAGCTCGGCGGGCCAGGCGTTGTCGTAGTCGAGGTCTCCCCAGGACTCGAAGTCCGCGATCGCCTGGTCGATCGCGCGATCGAAGGCGGACCAGCGTCCGCTGTGGGCCTCCGCCGCGGCGAGGACGACGTGGAGAACGCCGAAGAGGCCGCGCACACCCCTGGCCCTGGCGTAGCCGAGCACCAGGACCGTGCGCTTGCGGGCCTCGTCGGTGTGTCCGCGCTGGAGGGCCAACAGCGCCAGGTTGGTCTGCGGGTACACCTTCGCGTACGAACCGCAGGCCTCGTACACGGCCTCGGACCGGAGATAGAGCCCCTCGGCCTTGGAGAAGTCCTCTGCGTGACGCGCGAAGACGCCGAGGTCGTTGAGGCTGTTGGCGACGCCGAGGCGGGCACCGATGCGCTCGTAGACAGCCAGCGCTCGTCGAATCCAGGTAGCGGCGCCGTCGAAGTCTCCGGAGTGGCGCAGCAGTATCCCCAGCCCACGGTGGGCCCCCGCGACGCCCTTCTCGTCGCCGAGCTCGGAGTAGAGCTGCTCGGCCAGCAGGTAGTACTCCCTGGCGCTCTCCGTTTCGTGGAGTATGCGACAGACATCCCCCAAGCCGAGGATGCAGTGGGCCTCGCCCAGCAGGTCCTCGACGAAGCGCCGATACAAGGCGAGGGCTTCCAGGTAGCCCTGCCGCGCGTCCTCCAGCAGCCCTCGCTGGCGGTTTGCCTCCGCGACACCCCGGATGGCTTCGGCAAGGACCCCGATCTGGCCGTTTTGGCGGGCGATGGGCAAGACGCGAGAGATCCGCTCGTCGAAGTCCGCCCACTTTCCTTGCAGGCGGTCCACCGCCGCGCGGACGACGAGGCCCTCTGCGACTCTCGGATCCCGCTCGGTCAGGCCCAGGGTGCGCTGGGCAGCGAGGCGGCGGTCGAGCAGGTCTCGGGCCTCGGAGAAGCAGCCGGCGTCACGCAGCCGCTCGGCGGCGACCGCGAGCGGCTCCAGGGCTGCGTCGTGGTCTCCAGCGGCCAGGTAGTGCCTGGCTATGCGCTCGACCGCTTCCCCCTTGGCCCCGTAGCGCTCGGTGAGCATCGCAGCACAGCGACGGTGGTGGCGATCGAGCCGACCTTCCTCGTCGGCGGTGCGCTGGAGGGCCTCGCGCAGCATGCCGTGCACGAAGGCGAAGCCCTCATCTCCTCGAACGAGGAGCCGTACGCGGGCCAGGGCCTCGAGGACGTCCGGGCGGTCATCGTGCCCGCACAGGACTGCCCACTCGTCGGCATCGACCTGGTGTCCCAACGCGGCGGCCAGCTCCAGCAGCCGGCGGTCCTCTGGCCCCCGCTCGGAGAGCGCCGCGTCGAGGCGAGCCGACCAGACCTCGTAGAGATCGTCCGGAATGGTCGCTCGCTCGCCGCTGCGAAGGCGCCACCCCTGCTCCGAGAGCTCCAGGACCCCACGATGGACGAGGTCGCCGACGAGCTGCACTGCGAACAGCGGAGAGCCGGCGGTGCGCTCCTCGACTTCGTCTGCAAGCTCGCCGGAGAGCCCGAGGAGACCCCGCACGAGCTCACGATGCTCCGCGTCCGCGAGCTTCCGGAGGCTCAGCACGCGAGTCTGCTCGGAGAGCTCCAACTGCTCGAGGAGCGAGGCAGCCTCTGGCCGCTCGAGGATCGCCTCGTCCCGGATCGTCAGGATCAGCATCAGCGGCATCTCGAGGCCGCGCGACATCAGCCAGCGAGCGAGCGAGAGGGCATCCGGTCCCCACTGGACGTCGTCGAGGTGCACGATGACCGGGCGCGGGCCGCCCTCGTCGACGAGATCGGCAGCTGCTCGCTGCAGCACTCGCTGGACGAGCACGTAGCGCTCGGTGGTCGAGCCGAGGCGCAGGCGAGCGTGGGAGGGTCGGAGCAGCGCGACGAGGCCGTCCACCTCGGAGCTGGGATCGCCGAGTCCCCTGCCCCTGAGCGCTACCTCGAGGTGCGCTTCGAGGTCGTCGCCCGAGAGGCCCACGGCGTGGAGGTGGCGCGCCAGCATCCGCGCGATGCCGAAGCGGGGCCCACCGACGGGGTCGTGGTCGGCCCGGAGCACTGTTGCGTTTCCGAGCTCGTTGGCGCGCTCGCTGATCCATGCGGCGAGTCGGCTCTTGCCGATGCCGCTGGGACCTCGCAGGATCAATGCCCTCGGGCTCCTTGCAGACCGGCACTCCTCCAGCAGCCTCCAGGCCATGTCGCGCTCGGCCTCTCTACCGACGAAAGGAACTGTCCGCAGGCCGTAGAGACCGAGCCCCGCGCCGAAGACGGGATCGCCACGCTGGCCTGGACGGCGCCAGTCCTGGGGCAAGGGCGGGACCCTGCGCGGTGCCAGCGGCTGGTCCAGGGAGGTGGGCTCGTCGAGCTCGGGCGGCGGCCGATCCCAGTCGATCTCGACCCATGTCAGCGCCTGCGGCCTGGGAGCTCGAACCGGGACGGCAGGAGGAGGTCCGTCGGGGGGCTCCGGCAGATCCGCGAGCTCCCAGGCGGCGTCGGCAGCCCGCTGGTAGCGGTCCCAGCTGCGCTTCTGGAGGAGGCGTCGAAGCCAGGACTCCAGCCCCTCGGGCACGGAAATGGCTGGCTCGAGACGGGGTGGATCCTGGAGCAGGTGGGCCTGCATCAGGGCCTGCACGCCCTCCTTCTCGAAGGGCGGCCGATACGTGACCAGCTCCCAGGCGAGCACGCCGACCGCGTAGAGGTCGGTCCACGGCCCGAACTCGCGCCAGGCTCCGCGGAACTGCTCCGGAGCCATGCCCACCGGCGTCCCTACCAGCCCCCCGCTGCCCTCGGCCCGTCCGAGCGCGTGAGCCAGCCCGAAGTCCGAGAGCTTCAGCGCGGCTCCGGTGGTGGCCTCTGTCAGGAGCACGTTCTCAGCCTTGATGTCGCGGTGAACCACGCCGCGCGCATGTGCATGGGCCAGCGCGTCCAAGAGCGCGAGCAGGAGCCGACGGCAGCCGCGCCAGTCGAGCTGTCTCGCCACGCCGCTGAGCGAGCCGTGGGTGGCGTACTCCATGACGAGGTAGGGGCTTCCGAGGGCCAGCTGGCCCCTGGAATCCTCTGCCGTCACCGCGTCGATCTCGCCGTGGTCGAAGACGCTGATGATCGAGGGGTGCTCCAGGCCCGCCACCGCGCGGATCTCCTGCCTGAAGGCGTCCAGGGCGCTGGCGTTTCGCGCGGCCTCGGTCGTGACGACCTTCACGGCGACCGGGAGGCCCTCTTCCGTGTGGCGTCCCTTCCACACCTCGCCCATGCCACCGCGCCCGATGACGCCTTCGAGGTGGAACGGACCGAGGTGCAGCACGAAGCGATGCTACCGGTCGGGGGCCAAGGGGATTAAACAGGTCCGGCCCGGGGACGTGGCGGAATTGGTAGACGCAGTGGATTCAAAATCCACCGGTCGTACGACCTTGAGGGTTCGAGTCCCTCCGTCCCTAGTTCTCGCCGTCGCGAGCGCCGACGACGTCGGGGCAGCGACGGCCGGGAGATCTCGTGAAGGACCTGAAGCACCAGCTCGCGGAGGCTCTCGGGGTCGAGCCGCCCTCGGAGGAGAGGCCGGTCCTGAGCGACCCGGCGCCCCGGGAACCACTGGCGGAGGACGCCCACCTCGACTCGGCCTGGCACCAGCGGCTCGTCGAGCTGGCCCGTGGGTTCTCCATCCAGCTGGCCGCGCGACCGAAGCTCGGTCAGGCGCGGCAAGCCAGCGACCAGCTGGTCAAGCTGCTGAAGAAGGCCGGACGGGGGCGCGACGCCAAAGAGCTCGCCAAGCTGCGCGACGCCTTCATGGCGAGGCGCGACAAGGCTGCCTGGGCAGCCGTGAAGGAGCGCTTCGCCGCGCTCGAGCTGAGCGACAAGGCCTTCCGCTCGGTCAAGCAGTCCAAGGCGGATCCGACGCGCGTGCTAGGACTCATCGACAACAGCGGTGAGAGCCTGCGTGGGGCTTCGGCGAAGAAGACCCGTGCGCTGCTCACGCGGAGCTGACCCGCACGGGGCCGCTCAGGGACAAGGGCTGCCGGTGAGCAGGAGCCCCGGGCACTCCGTCGCCGTCCGGTAGGTCTCCACGGCGCCGATGTCCGCTGTCGCCGCGTAGGTGATCGTGGCGTCGGTGGTGCTGTTCTGCACCGTGGCGCCACCCTCGACGTAGAGCATCGCGCTCGAGGCGTAGTTCCTGAGCAGCGCGCCGGTCGCGACGTAGATGGTCGCCTCCGGCCCGTTGTTGGTGAGGTCGGCCCCCGGACACGCGATCACGGCGGCCTGGTAGTCGTTGTTGAACTCGATGCCCGTGACCACCCGGGCGTCCGAGGGCACGGCGATCTCGCAGATCGCGACGCTCGTGTCCTGGCTGTCGATCGTCGTGACGTCGGTGTCGGAGCTCCACGGCTCCTTGTCTCCGCAGGCCAGCAACACCAGCGCTACCACCGAGCCACCATCGCCCAGCGGCCCACGGAGAGCTTCACCTTGTTCTCGTCCTTCAAGCCGCGCAGGACGCGAAGGACCTCGCTCGGAGACACGTCGTCCCAAGGCGCCTGGCGCTGACAGCCGGCGACCAGCACCGCCTGCTTCAGGCCGCTGGAGCCGTAGCTCGAGAGGCGCTGGATGACCTGCTGCCGGAGCCACACGGCCCGCTCCGGGTCCCTCGCGGACTTCGTCGGCAGCTTCGGACGGCTGGCGCGCGGGGTCCCGTCCTGGGTCGGGGCGCTGCCGCGACGCTTGCGCTTGCGTTCGTCCGGGTGCTTGTGCGAGTCCGGCACGTCGAACTGGTGGACCTTCACGGTCTGGCTCTTGGTCGCGGGGTCGACGAGCTCCGGCTCGGCGCTGTCGAAGCAGTCGAGCACGGTCACCATCGCCGGGGCGCTGCGAATGTGCTTGAGCGCGCCCTCCGAGCGCTCGATCACGGCCTCGCGGAAGCAGGCCGGGATCTTCTCCGCAGGGACCTGGGCGAGCTCGGTGAGGAAATCCGCGAGGACCGCGCCCTCCGGCAGATCGTTGAACTCACGCACCATCTGGGCCTGGAAGCCCTGGAGGTCCCGTCGCATCTGACCGGGAAGCGACTCGAGCTCCGAGAGCGCCAGCAGGTCGCAGAGGCAGTGGGGGTCGAGGGCGTTGAGCGGCTTTCGTACGAGGTCCTGCGTCAGGACCGACAGGGTCGTGACATCTGAGGTTCGCAGCCCTGTGATGTTCGTGCGCTTGATCATCCTGTCCTCTCGAAGCATGTGGTCAGTACCCACCCTCTCGCGGAGCGTCCATGCGAATCACCAAGGTCTACACACGCGGCGGCGACAAGGGACTCACGAGTCTGGTCGGCGGAACGCGCGTTCCCAAGAACCACCCTCGCCTCGAAGCCTACGGCACAATCGATGAACTCAACACCGTCGTCGGACTCGCGCGGACCTTCAACCGGGGCAGCGAGGCCCCAGAGACCCGCGCGCGCCTCGACGCGATCCTGCGCCGCGTCCAGAACGAGCTCTTCAGCCTGGGCAGCGACCTCGCGACGCCTCCCGAGCACCGGAGAGAAGGAATGATCCGCGTGGGGGACGAGGAGATCGATCGCCTGGAGCGGGAGATCGACGAGCTGAACGAGGAGCTCGGGCCGCTCACAGAGTTCATCCTGCCAGGGGGCGGCCCGGTCGGGGCTTTCCTGCACCAGGCCCGCACCGTCTGCCGTCGCGCCGAGCGCCAGGTGCTCACCCTGGCCGAGAGCGAGGGCGCGGACCTCGACGCAGGATCGCTTCGCTACGTGAACCGACTGTCGGATCACCTCTTCGTGCTCGGGCGCTGGGCCGCCCGGTCCCTGGGCGAGGAAGAGCACCTCTGGGATCGCCCGGGATCCCGGCGCTAGCGCTACTCCTCGTCCGTCGGGTCGACGGGTGTGTTCAGCATGAAGTCCGGGATGCCCGGCGGCGTCCAGCCGTCTCCGTCGATGTCCACGAAGATCGGGTTCGTGATGGCGAAGGGCGTCACCGGGTAGACCGTCGGATGCTCCGGGGTCTCGGACAAGAGAGCGCCCACGGCATCGACGCTGGAGAGCGCCTCGGTCACGACGTCCTGGAGCTGCACCGGCGCGTAGTCCACCGGGGTGAACAGCGGCTCCATGCTCTCTGAGCCTGTCACGATGAGCACGTACCAGCTGTCTTGCTCGGGCAGGTCGACGTAGGTGTCGACCATTCGCACGACACCCTCGTCGAGCTCGGTCCACTCCTGGACGAGCTCGCCGTTTCGGTAGAGTTCCACGCGGTCGACGCTCATCCAGCTCGGCGCCTGGATCTCGATGTCGATCTCGACGTCACCCTCGACCACGACCTCGTCGCCGACGATGGCGTCCCCGACGCCGAAGCGCACGAAGGGGCCGTAGCTGGTGACGACGTGGCCGCTGCGGATGTTCTCGCTGATCTCGATGGGGTCGACCCAGCCCGGGTCGTCGGCGGAGCTCAGGACGTAGTTGCGCGGGCATCCGGACTCGGTCGAGGTCGTCCCGTGGGTGTCGGAGTTCCCGACCGCCGTGAAGCGATAGCCGAGGTTGAGCAGGCTGAACCAGTCGTCGACCTGGCCGTGGAGGCCGTAGCCCAGCGTGTAGGTGCCCTCGTCGAGATGCTGCTGCTCCTCGAGGGTGCGCGCGAGGATCTCGAGGTGGCTGACGTCCTCGCCCGCGGCGATGCGATCGAGCTCGTCCTGGGTGGGGGTGCGGATGAAGTCGTAGCGCTTGCCGTTGAGGAGCTCGATGGCGTCGAAGTCCATGCTGAAGTTGCTCGACGCCAGGAGCAGGTTCGTGAGCGCCAGCAGCGATGTCTCGACGAGCGGATCGTCGATGTCGCCGCCGTAGGGCGAGTAGCCGTACTGGTCGAAGTAGCCGAGGATGCCGTCCCGAGGGTGAGCGACGACCGTGACGGGGTCGATGTCCTCGACGCCGAGCTCGCGCAGATCGTCGAGCATCTCGTCCGGGGTCGCGTCGGTCCAGTCGAAGGCTCCGCCGGCGAGGGCGAGGTGGTCGTGGCCGATCGGGAATCCGAGGTAGTGGCCGGCCTCGACGGTCGTGACCTCCACTCCGGGGACCGAGGAGATCCACGGAGTCATGCCCAGGTCCTCGATGACGGGCCGGAAGTCGCTGACGAAGTCGTGATCGCTGGTGACGAGGAACTCGACGTGCTCCGAGGCCATGGTGGCCACCCGGCCCTCTGGCGAGACCCCCGAGTCGTGGGAGGGGTTGCTGTGCACGTGCAGATCAGCGCTGATCCAGCCCGTCGTGTCGACGCTGCGCAGGACCTGGAGCTCGAGGTCCACCGGTCGCGTCGCGCTCACCGAGATGCGCTGCTGGTCGATCTCGTACTCGGGACCGCGCGTGGCGTAGACGACGTAGTCGCCAGGGGGAAGGGACAGGGAGGTCGCGCCGAAGGGGTTGAAGACCACCGCCTCGGGCATGCCGCCGATGTACGAGTCGCCCAACACGGGGTCGCGCACGAGGGGCTCGCCGTCGTCGCGGTGGACCGTGATCTTGCTGGGCACGAGCAGCCCGTCCTCGTCGACCACGCTGACGTCGAGGTGCCCGGCGCGGGGAGCGACCAGGGTCAGACCCTCGACGCTGCGGCCCTCTACGACATCGACCGGGACGCGGGGCCCCGTGCCGGCGCCCCCATCGTGTACGACCAGATCGTAGGCACCTGGCGGCAGGGTGCCGCCGAAGCTCCCATCCGGGTGGTGATCCTCCCACCCCACGTCGCTCTCCCACTGAGAGAACGGAGCGTCCTCGCCTCGCACGTAGACGAGCACATCGACGCCGCTGAGGGACTCGAGGCTTCCCTCTTCCACGACGAAGCCCTCGACCCGACCGCGCGGGGTGCCCCGAGCCTCGAGGATCCCGTCGAGCACGCTGCCGACGTCGCCTTTGCCGACGAAGAACATGCGCTCGTAGGTGAACGCGCTGCCCGCCGGGAAGCGTTCCTCCGGGGGCAGCGTGCCCTCCAGTCCGGCGCCGAAGGTGGCTGTCTGACTGGACGTGAACAGCGGCACGTAGACAGGGCCATCCGCCATCGCCAGGCCGTAGCTGATGCCGTCTGCGGTGCCTGCGACGAAGTCGAGCTCGAAGGGCTCGATGAAGGTGTTCTGACCATTGGCGGCGGCGTCCTGGACCGCGCCGTTCTCGTCGAAGCCGATGGTGGGGGCGAAGACGTTCATGTCGCCGCCCTGGAGGTAGAAGTCACCGAAGGAGAGCCCGGTCTCGATCGCGTACTCCAACAGCGGCAGATCAGGGGTGGCCCCGAGCTCCACGGCGTCGTCCGGGTACTGGTCCCACTCGGCGAAGTACGCCGTGGTCCGGATGGTCACCCAGGGCTGGCCTGGCTCCACGATGTAGTCGGTGGCGATGCTGAAGTCCGGAGCCTCGATGATGGCCCAGAGCCCCTTCAGGAGCTTCAGGAAGGGCTCCTGCGGCGCCATCACGCGGACGACCGCGGCGCCTCCGTCCGAGCCGTCGCTCAGGATCTCGACGGTCCCCTCTCCCTCCATCGCGTACATGACGTTCATGTTGACGGTCGGGAAGAGCTCCGCGAGGCGGTCGTTGCCGAAGCCCGAGCCCGTCCCTCCAGATGCGCGGTTCAGGTCCGCGTCGATGAGGCTTCCCCCGAAGAGCGATGGCCCCATGGATGCACCGGTCTGCGTGATCGCGACCCGGATGCGGTCGTTCTCGAGCAGGATGTCCCCCGGCCTGGCGAGCGCCTTTGGCCCACCGATGGTGTCCGAGAGGTCCTCGATCAGCGTTGCCGATGCGTAGGGCTGAGGGGGTGTTTCACAGGACAGCAGGAGGGCGAGAGGCGTCATGGCGGCGTCAGGTTATCGGCCCCCCGAGAGGTGGTCCAATGCTGCTGTTGCTGCTTTCCTCGGCCGACGCCGCCGAGACCCGACCCACGGTGCTCGCCCAGGTCTGGGCCACGGCCTACGACCAGGACGAGACCGCCCAGAGCGATCCCGCTGGCTACGGGGATCCAGAGGACGACCCGGGCTTCAAGGTGCGCCGCGCACGTGTGGGCATGGACGTGGTGGACGACAGCGGCAAGCTGAGCGCAGGGGTCACCGTCGGCTACAGCGCCGGCTCGGACGCGATCGTCGCCTACGAGGGCGGCGTCGGGCTCGTCGAGGCCCGCGCCTCGGTCCAGGCTCATGAGCTCGTGGGGGTCCACGCCGGGCTCGTCAAGGTGCCCGTTGGCCGCGAGACCCTGACCTCGTCGAGCGCCCTGCCTTTCCAGGAGCGCACCGTCGCGTCGAATCACCTGATGCCCTACCGCGAGGTCGGTGTCCTGGCGGACTTCGAGACCGCGGGGCTGCGCCTGCGCGCGGGGGCATTCAACGGAAACGGCAGCCTGCGCGGTGACGACGATGCAGGAGTCCTCGCCGCCGGCCGGGCCGAGTACACCCTGGGCGAGGGCGACCCATACCGGACCTTCGGCTCGGTGGACGGCTTCACCCTCGGAGTCGGCGGCGACTTCGTCTTCAACCCGGAGCTGGCGACCAGGACGATGGTCTACGGTGGCGACATCGTCGTGCGCGTGAAGGGCCTCACCGCAGTCGTGGAGTACCACCAGGCGAACATCACGCCGACCAACACAGAGGCCGAGGCCCCGGGCGTCCTGGCGGCGACGAAGAGGAGCGGTGGCCACGCCCAGGTCGGCTACACCATCGCGGATCGGTGGGAGCCCGTCGCGCGCTTCGAGGTCTTCGACGAGGACGCCTCGGAGTCCAACAACGGCGACCTCGCCCACGGCACCTTCGGCCTGACGGCACACCTCATGGACGACCACCTTCGGCTCGGCGGCGGCTACGTGATGCGCCGCGAGACCGGTGGCCGCACTGTGCCGAACGACACGGTCCGGCTCTGGTCCCAGGTGGCATTCTGAGAAAGCCGGGTACAATGCCCACATGCAAATCGCGGGTCTGCCGGGTGCGAGCGAGCCATCCTTCATGACCCGGGACCGCGCGCTGGTGAGCTTCGACACCTTGATCCGATCGACCGTCGAGGAGCTCCTCGAGGCTGGCGTCGACATCTCGCGAGAGGTCACGAAGGCGACAGTCCAGTGCGCCCGGCAGCTCGTCTGTGCGATGCAGAACCTCGACCGAAGCAGCCTGAGCGAGCTGGTGACACGGGAGCTGCGCCGCTTCCGGATCCTGCTCGTGCGACCCGTCGTCGAGGCGATCCTCGCCACCTACGCGGGCATCGTCGCGCGCATGGACATCGACACCGTCTACTGACATCTCCATAGGGGGACCCCTGCAGGTCCCCCTACGCGCCTTCGGCGCTTACCCCCCCCGGCGACTCTCCGCCTCGCTGTCGCCTCGTTGCTCGGACCGGACCCCTGCAGGTCCCCCTACGCGCCTTCGGCGCTTACCCCCCCCGGCGACTCTCCGCCTCGCTGTCGACTCGTTGCTCGGACCGGACCCCTGCAGGTCCCCCTACGCGCCTTCGGCGCTCGTCAGGGGCGCTTCGGCAGCTCCTCGTAGCCCCGCGCTTCGAGCCAGCGCTCCGCCTCGAGGGCCGCCATGCAGCCGCTGCCGGCGGCGGTGATCGCCTGTCGGTAGACCGTGTCCTTGACGTCGCCAGCGGCGAAGACCCCTGGGATGTTCGTCCGGGCAGCGCCGGGCGCGGTGAGGAGGTAGCCGGCGGCGTCCGTGTCGAGCCAGTCGGCGAAGACCCTGGTGTTGGGTGTGTGGCCGACAGCGATGAAGAGCCCGTCGAGGTCGAAGTCGCGCTCGGTCTTGTCGACGTTGTCGACGAGGCGCACGCCAGTGACCTCGTCGTCACCGAGCACGTCGATGACCGAGGTGGTCCAGTGCACCGTGATGCGGTCGTTCTCGAAGACCCGCTCCTGCATGATCTTCGAGGCCCGCAACTCGTCGCGCCGCACGAAGAGGTGCACCTCGGCGAACTTCGTGAGGAAGCACGCCTCCTCCGCGGCCGAGTCTCCTCCGCCGACGACGCCGACGACCTTGTCCCGGTAGAAGAAGCCGTCACAGGTCGCGCAAGCGCTGACGCCGTAGCCCAACAAGCGCTTCTCGTTGGGCAGGCCGAGGTAGCGCGCGGTCGCCCCCGTCGCGATGATGAGGGTCCTGGCGAGACCCTCGTCGCCGTTGTCCAAGCGGTATTGGAAGGGCCAGGAGGCGAGATCCACGTGTTCGACGGTCCAGGGCTTGTAGACGGTGCCGAAGCGCAGGCACTGCGCCTTCATGAGGTCCATGAGCTCGGGGCCCGTGATCCCCTCCGGGAACCCGGGGTAGTTGTCGACCTCTGTCGTGATGGTCAGCTGCCCACCGGGCTGCAGCCCCTCGAAGACGATCGGCTGGAGGCTGGCGCGCGAAGTGTAGAGAGCGGCGGTGTGGCCAGCGGGGCCAGAGCCGATGATGACGACGTCGTGGACCGAGGTATCGGACAACGTGGAACTCCGTGAAAGGTGCAAGTGGCGTGACTAACGTGGGAGAGCTCATCCAGCGCGAGGCCCGCGACCTGGGGCTGGGCCATGTCCGCTTCGCCCGCGTGGAAGGGCCGACACCTCGCATCGAGGCCTTCGAGGCCTTCCTGGACGAGGGTCGCCATGGAGTGATGCGCTACCTGGAGAGGGGTCGCAAGATCAGGGGAGACGTGAGCCTTCGCTTCCCCGGCGCCGCCACCGCGGTCGTCATTGGCCTCGCGCACCATCACGCCCGCCCGCCGGATCCCGGCGGACTCACGGGCATGGTGGCGCGCTACGCCTGGGGACGGGACTACCACAACCTCTTCGGCAAGCGGCTGAGGCGGCTCCAGAAGCGCCTTCGCGCTGCAGGCATCGACAGCTGGGGTGGCGTCGACACCGCGCCGATCCTCGAACGTGCCTGGGCCGAAGCCAGCGGCCTCGGCTTCACCGGGAAGTCGTGCATCCAGATCCTCCCGGCGAGGACGACCTGGTTCTTCCTCGGCGTGCTCTTCGTAGGAGCGGACATCGACCCCGATCCGCCAGTGGAGCGGGATCACTGCGGCAGCTGCACGCGCTGCCTCGCCGCCTGCCCGGCCGGCGCCTTCGTCGGTCCCTACGAGCTCGACGCTCGCCGCTGCGTCGCCTACTGGACCATCGAGGCGCCCGGTGCGATTCCCGCTGCCCTGCGTCCCGCGCTTGGCCGCTGGGTCTTCGGCTGCGACCTCTGCCAGGAGGTCTGCCCGCACAATGCCGCAGCGCCCGTGTGCCCCGAGGACGACCTCGCCCCACGCAACGCCTGGCTGGACCTCGTCTGGCTGCTCGACGCCGAGGACGACGTCCTCGATGCCCGTTTCACGGGAACACCCCTGCGCCGCCCCGGGATCGAGGGGCTGCGGCGGAACGCCTGCGTCGTGCTCGGGAACCTCGGAGACAGGGCGGCCATGCCCGTGCTCGAGCGTGCACTGAAGCGGGGCCCGCTCGTGGCGGAGCATGCCCGTTGGGCCCTGGAGAGGCTCGCATGATCGAGGTCCAGCGCGAACACGGCGTCGAGACCCTCTCCTTCGAGGAGTTCGAGAGGCAGGTCCGACGTGGGGACATCCCATCCGAGACGCTCGTCCGGATGGAGGTGCTCACCGGCAAGGACTTCAAGCCGGTCGGCGAGCTCGAGCTCTACCAGACACTGGCCGATCCAGAGGACCTCGCCTACGAGCGGCGGCTCCGCAACGACCCGCCCATCGTGACCGCCCTGTTGGTCGGCGTGCAACTGCGCATCTACCTCTGGAGCAAGGCGCCGGGAGCCGGCGACTGGCTCCTCGATCACGCCACCAACTGGGCCCCGGCCGTGTTGGAGTCCGGCGAGGTCTACAGGCTCCTGTCATACGGCGGGCTCCACATGAGCCTCACGCACGCGGCCTTGAACATGCTGTTCCTCGCCTACGCCGGCTGGAACCTCGAGCGCGCCATGGGCCGCCGCAACCTCCTGACCGTGTTCTTCTTCTCGGTCTTCGTCGGCGGGCTGATGTCCATGTTCTTGAGCCCGGGACGTCCTTCACTCGGGGCGAGCGGTGGCGACTTCGGGCTCATCGCTGCGGCCGTCGTCTTCGGCTGGAAGCACGAAGACCGCCTCCCAGCCTCCGCCCGCAAGTACTTCGGTTGGGCCATCCTCCCCTACCTGGTGTACCCCCTGTGCCTGGGGCTCCTGTCGTCGACCGTCGACAACTGGGGCCACCTGGGCGGACTGCTCGGTGGTGCCGCGACGGCGACCTGGCTGCAGCCTGAGGGCTTCAGCCGCTACGCCTCCGCCAACCGCATCGTGCGACGGGTAGTGGTGCTGGTGAGCGCGCTGGTCCTGGCCGGGCTCTTCATCTGGGGACCGCGACTGGTCAAGCTCGAGCATCGGAGCGCGCCGAGCGGGCTGGCCCTGGGTGTTCCCCTCGGCTGGCACGAGGGCTGGGCCTTCACCGAGGATCGCGGGTGGACCTCGCCGACCGGGGCCACGACCCTGGTGGCGACGACCAAGACCTACCGGCGTCCCCTCTCACCGGACGAGGCTGTCGAGGCCCTCGTCGAGCAGGTCGAGGCTGGGGGTGATGTGCAGCGTCACGACGTGCGCGCCTTGGAGGTCGACGGCTGGCCGGCCAGGGAGGTCGAGCTGGACTTCGATCTCGGCGGGGAGCCCCAGGTCATGCATGCCCTGGTCGTCGTGGAGGGCCCCACGGTGCATCGGGTCCACCTCCACGGCAGCCAGGAGCGGGCTCGCAGATCGAGGCAGCTCGCCGAGCACGTCTTCTCCCTGGTCGAGGTCCAGGACCCCCAGGTCCTCGTCGCGGCGCGCGAGAAGGCAGCGCGCAACCCGCGCTCGTGGAAGGCGAACCTCCAGGTCGCCAGACTGGAAGCGCTCTACGGCTACCCCGAGGCCTCGTGGGAGGCCTACCGGCGGGCCTATCGCGACGCCTCCGAGCGCAAGCCGGAGATCGCGGCGGGCATCCTCGATCTGTACGCCGACTACGGCGAGGGACCGGAGCCCGAGCGCATCGACCAGCTGATCGAAGCCCACTGGCGACATCCATCGGTCGCGGCCACGGGGGCTGACGCCCTCGATCGAATGGGGCGAGACGCCGATGCCATCGCGCTGTTGGACGAGGCATGGGTGGCGACCGGCGGAGACTTCGTGGTGCGGCGCGCGCGGGAGTCCCGCGGCCTGTCGTCGGATCCGCCCGGTCCTATTCCTGGTCCGTGACCAGGCGCCCGCTCAGCGTGCCGTCAACGGTCAGCACGCCAGAGTCCCCGGCGGAGGTCTGCCAGGTGTCGACGGCGCTGTAGATGCCGCTGAGCTCGTCGCCCTGCCAGATGATGTTCGCGTTCCAGGCGACATCATGGTCCGAGAACTGGGCCCCGGTGTCACCGAGCGTGGTGTTGTCGCTCGTCCAGTCCGTGCCGACCGTCTTGAGCGTGAAGGCGTTGCAGTTGTCGGAGTCCGGGACGTACTTCGCGGAGAACTCCTGCCCCTCGATCAGGATGCGGAAGGTGGAGTTGGCTCCGACGTAGGTCAACTGCCACTCTCGCTCCCCGTTGTAGAAGGGCGCGTAGGTCGGCATCACGCTGTCTTCGGGGTTGTCGTGGTTGCTGACCGACGAGAACACCGAGTAGGTACCGGCGATCCGGGATGCATCGGTGCACTCGTTCGAGCAAGCCAGAAGGCCCAGGAGCACAGTCATCGCTCTCACCTCTCCGCCGCTTTATACTCCGCGGCGCGGAGAGACCATGCAGAGCGCCATCGATTTGAGGACGTGGACATACATCGACATCCTCCAACCCCAGACAGCTGGGTTCGTAGCGACCATCTCTCGGGGCTACCTCCCGCTGGTCGGCCAGGCCTCGCTTTTCATCGAGGTCCAGCCCGGGATGGACGTGAACCGGGTGACGGACGCAGTCCTGAAGCGCACCAGCTGCACACCTGGAATGCAGGTCGTGGAGCGGCGCTACGGCGCGCTCGAGGTCCATCACTTCGACCAGGGCCAGGTCCGCGCGGCCGGTGATGCGATCACCGACGTGCTCGGCATCAAGGAGTCGGACCGGCTGAAGCCCCGCGTCGTCTCGGCCCAGACCATCACCGGGATCGAGGGCTACCACTCGATGATCGTGAACCGCTTTCGGCACGGGAACTACATCCACGAGGGAGAGACCCTCTGGGTGCTCGAGACCCACCCGGCGGGCTACGCGCTGCTCGCCGCGAACGAAGCCGAGAAGGCCGCCGACGTGGAGGTGCTCGAGTTCCTGAGCTTCGGCGCCTTTGGCCGCCTCTACCTGGGCGGGCTCGAAGAGGACATCAAGGAAGGGGCGAGAGCCGCGATCGCTGCGCTCGAGGCCATCGACGGCCGAGAGAACCCCGGCGCGCCAGCCACCTTCTACTGAGCGACTGCAACTGCATGGGTCGCTCCATGCGGATAGAGCAACGGCATGTACAACCTGCTCATCGCACTGGGCGTCGGCGTCTTGGCCTTCGGACTGGGGACCCTCGGCGGGAAGTGGCTCTATGGCTTCGCTCCGGCGATGCTGGTGGCGCCGGCTGTCTACTTCTTCCTCGCGCGCCGCAGCGGCAAGCAGCTCGAGGCCATCATGGCGAAGGCGATGAACGAGCTGCAGGACGGGCGGGTGAAGGTGGCGAAGGAGACCATCGCCTCCGGCTACCCGCTGGGGAAGTGGCAGTTCCTCATCTCCAAGCAGATCCACGCCCAGCTCGGCGCGTTGGAGTACATCCAGAAGAACTACAAGCAGGCGCGACCGCTGTTGGAGAAGGCGTGGTCGCGCAACTGGCAGGCCCAGGGCATGCTCGCCGTCATAGACGCCCGCGACAAGAAGCACGACGAGGCCATCGCCCGCTTCGAGAAGGCCACCTTCCTCGGCAAGAAGGAGCCCGTGATGTGGGCCCTGTGGGTCTGGCTGCTCCTGGATGCAAAGCGCGTCGAGGCGGCCATGAAGAAGGCTGCGGAGGCGGTCGAGACCTGCGAGTCCAACAAGACCCTCAAGGAGCTCCAGGCTGCCATCGCCAACGACAAGATGAAGCGCTTCAAGTGGGGCAAGGTCTTCGGCCAGAGCTGGTACCAGTTCTTCCCTGACCAGGTCCCGGTCCAACGCGGCGCGTCCCCTGCCAACCACCCGAACATGCGCGGGCGCAAGACCTACCCCCACCCGCGCAGGTAGCCGCTCAGGGCGCTCGGGCCCCCGTCGCGCCGCCGATGCCCACAGCGTCCGGCCAGCCGCCCTTGCGTGGGTCGCTGGCGCCCTCGAGGCTGTGCTCCCGCCGCACGATGACCTGGACGGAGCTGTAGAAGGCCCGCTCCGAGATCTCGTGGCCTCGCGCCTCCAGCATCAGGTGTGTGTCCTTCGGGATGCCCTCGTCGAGGAACAGGGTCTCTGGCACCCACTGGTGATGGACGCGGGGCGCGCCGACCGCGTCGGCGGCGTCCATGCCGAAGTCCAGCACGTTCGACAGCACCTGCATCGTGCTGCTGATGATGAAGGGCCCGCCGCTGCCACCGACGGCCATCACCACCCGGCCCTCGGCGTCGAGGACCACCGTCGGAGTCATCGACGACAGGGGCTTCTTGCCGGGCGCCACGGCGTTGGACTCCTTGCCGACGAGGCCGTAGGCGTTCGGCACCCCAGCCTTCGTGACGAAGTCGTCCATCTCGTTGTTGAACAGGATGCCGCTGCGTTCGTCCAAGACCTGCGACCCGAAGCTGGTGTTGATGGTGGTGGTCAGGGCGACCGCCGCTCCTCCGGCGTCCATGGTCGAGATGTGCTGCGTCCCGGCGTCATCCGGGATGCCGGCGAGCGTGCCGTAGTGGTCGCGCCCGAAGGTCCTGGTGGGCCAGATCGAGGCCTGGATCTCGGCGATGCGGGCATCGTCCAGCATTCGATCGATGGGGACCTCGACGAAGGCCGGGTCGCCCATGAACTCCGCCCGGTCCGCGTAGGCGTGCTTCATCGCCTCCGCCAACAGGTGGATATGGGCTGAGGAGTTGTGTCCCAAGGCCTCGAGATCATGGGCTTCCAACACCGCCAGCATCTGGAGCAGGGCCGCGCCTCCAGAGGACGGTGGCGGCATCGTCACGATCGTGTACCCGCGGTAGGTTCCGACGAGGGGCTCGCGCACGGTCGGCTGGTAGTCGGCGAGGTCGCTCTCGGTGAGGATGCCCCCGGCGGACTGCACCGCGCCCACCATGTTCCTGGCGACGGAGCCGGTGTGGAGGGCCTCGCCCTCGGTGCGCGCCCAGGCCTCCAGGGTGCGCCCCAGGTTCCTGCGCCGGAGGTGGAGGCCGACGTGCACGTCGGTGGGGCCTCCGTCGAACAACAGCGGCGCCATGTGTGCCTTGTCGTCCAGGGCGGCTACGAGATGGGCTCCGGCGGGGAAACCGCCCTTGGCGAGGGTGATCGCCGGCCGGGCGATGTCGGAGAGGGACAGCGACCCATGGTCCCGGGCGAGCTGCGCCAGCCCCCTCGCCTCTCCGGGGACGCCGACCGCGAGTCCGCCGACGCGCGAGGCCAGCGGCACCACCTCGCCGCTGTCGTCGAGGTACATGTCGGCGTAGGCCGCAGCCGGAGCGACCTCGCGAAAGTCCAGCACCGTGCGCTCTTTTCCGTCCACGATGACGGCGAAGCCGCCACCCCCGAGCCCCGAACCCGCTGGCTGGACCACCCCGGCCGCGAGCACGGCAGCGACAGCGGCGTCAGCGGCGTTTCCGCCACGCCGAAGGACCTCGGCCCCGGCCCAGGACGCCAGCTCGTGGTCGGAGGCGACCATCGCCTGGCCGGTCTTCGGGTAGGGCGCCGCGGCCAGCAGACCGAGCGCGACGGCGGCGAGGGCGGCAGACCGAGCGAGCTTCATCGAGGCATCACACCACGAGCCAGGCCAGCGCGACGGCGACCTGGAGGGAGAGCGGGAGCAGCGCCTCGCGGAGCGGTCCGCGACACAGCAACAGCGGACCGAGGCCGCCGACGCCGAGGCCCACGGCCAGGGGCAAGGCGACGGGAGGTAGCGGATGGGCGGCCGTGTCGAGCATCGAGGCGACTACGAGCGCGCCGGCAGGCTCGCCGGCGACTGCGCCGAAGACGAAGGCCGCGCCGAACAGCAGCGGGTCCAGCCATGCCCGCTGCTCGACCATCTCGATGCCGACCAGCGCCTGCTCGAACAAACCCGAGTGGCGCACCGACCAGGCCACGAAGGTGATCGCACCGACCCAGGCGAGGGCCTCGAAGGGCAGCTTGCTCAGCCCCAGCGAGCGCCGCCCCATGAGCCCGAGGACCACCGAGCCGACGACCAACACCAGCGGCGCGAGCTCAGGGCGCGCGGCCGCGAACAGGGCGATCGCCGCGAGCAGCGCGGAGGCAGGCGCGGAACCCTCGCCATCGATGCGGCGCCCCCCGGGCCAGGCGACCAGCGCCAGCAGCACAGCCAGCGGAGCCACCTCCGCGGAAGACACCAACAGCAGCGTGACCGGGGTCCCGATCGGAGAGAGCAGCCCACCCGCCGACGCCACCAGGGCGATTCGCACGGCCGTGCGGCCGTCCTGCGCTCGCGGCGCGAGGAGCGCGACGGCGGCCAGGTCTCCGAGCAGCGCGCCGGCCACGAGCGCCGCGAGCCCGGCGCTGCGGGGCAGCATCGGGCGAGCGGCCCGACCCGCGAAGCCGAGGAGCAACCAGGCCGAGAGCGTCCCCAGCTCCACCACGGGAGCCCCCGCCAGGCGCTCGACCGGCACCCAGTGAAAGGCGACCGCGCAGCCGGCGGCGCCGAGGACCGGGAGCACGGCGACCGCCGACCACCGCCGACCCAGGCCGAGCAACAGCGCGAGACCGAGCAGGACCCCGCCCGCCGTGGCGTTGCGGACGAGCAGGTCCACTAGCGCAGGCGGACAGGGTTCGAGAGCACGCCGATGCCCTCGACCTCGACCTCGACGACCTGCCCCGGCGACAAGGGTCCGACTCCGCTGGGGGTGCCGGTGCAGATGAGGTCGCCAGGAAAGAGCGTCATCACGTGCGAGATGAAGGACACGAGCGTCGGCACATCGAAGACCATGTCGCTCGTGCGTCCGTCCTGGCGCAGCTCACCGTCCACCCTGCAGGTGACGCGGAGATCGGCGGGATCGAGGTCCTCGACGATGCGCGGACCAGCTGGACAGAAGGTGTCGAAGCCCTTCGCTCTGCCGAAGACCTTGTCGGCGCGCTGGAGGTCCCTCGCCGTGACATCGTTGACGCAGGTGTAGCCGCGCACGTAGCCGAGCGCATCGCCGACGGAGACGCACTTCGCCCTCCGTCCGATGACGACGCCGAGCTCCGCCTCGTGGTCGACGCGGTCGGTGCCGGGAGGGATCTCGATGGCATCCCCGGGACCGATCAGGGCGCTCGGAGCCACCAGGAAGATCTTCGGGACGGCTGGAATGGGCTTGTTCATCTCCTCGGCGTGCCGGCGGTAGTTGCTGCCGATCCCAATGATCTTGGAGGCTTTGATCACAGCTGTGTCTCCAGGGCTTCGAGGGCCTCGGCGGGGTCCGCGGTGAACAGCAGCAGCCCGCGCCAGACCCACTTCTGCCAGTGGTAGTCGGAGATGCGTCCCTGGGCCACGGCGAGGTGGCAGCGGGGGAGCTCCCCACCGTAGACCTCTGAGAGCTCGTCGAAGATGAGATCGAACTCCTCCTCGTCTGGTCGGTAGCCGACGAAAAAGCAGACCGTCTTGCGCAGCACCCGCCGCGCGTCCTTGGCGACGCCGGACAGGCGGCTCTCGTCCGCGTCGGTCAGCAGGAGTGTCTCGGGCCGCTCGAAGCCACCCCAAAGCTTGTAGACGAGGAGCTTGCCTTCCACTGGCTCGGGGATCGGGTCGCCGGCGTACCGGACCTCCACATCGACCCCGGACTCGACGGCGGCCCGCTCGAGGAGGTCGTCCCAGCAGGTGGTGAAGATGCGCGGGAACATGCGCACCGCCGCGCGGTGGAAGGCGCCCGGTTCTCCCCCGCCGATGCGTTCCTGGAGGGCCGAGATCAGGGAGTCCCGACCGCGCCGAGCCGCAAAAGCCGACGATGCCTCCCGGAGCGCTTTGCGGCCCTCGAGCATGCGGGCGAGCCCTCGCTGGTCCGGGTACTCGGCTCCGGCCTGCTCGACCGCCTCGAGGCTCGCGCGACGACCCACGAAGAGCGCGCAGCGGCGCTGCCGGGTGGCATCGACGACCTCGATGGGGACGTTCACGCGACCGCCGCGACCGCCGCAGCGAGAGCATCCCGGTCGCGAACGACAGCTCCCATCTGCGCCACGGCCAGCGCAGCCACCCGGGAGCCGAGGTCTCCGCTGCGCCCGGGCTCCCAGCCCTTGCACCAGCCGTAGAGGTAGCCGGCGGCGAAGCTGTCCCCCGCACCGGTGGTGTCGACAGCGGTCGTCTCGTAGACCTGCACCTTCGCGATCTGGCCGTCCTGGGCGACCAGGGAGCCACGCCGGCCCATCTTCACGATCACCGTGGACGCCCGCGCAGCGAGCTCCACGATGGCCTCCTCAGGACCCAGTCCGGTGACAGCGCGAGCCTCCTCCTCGTTGAGGAAGACGATGTCGGCTTCGTCGATCGCCGCGTCCATGCGCCCCCTGACGGCGTCGATGACGAAGGGGTCGGCGACGTCGAGGCTGACGGGGACCCTGTGGTCCTTCGCAAAGCGCATGGCCCGCTGCGCCGCCTGGACCATCGGCCCGCCCAGGAAGAGGTAGCCGGTGACGTGGAGCACACGGCAGGCCTCGATGATGCCCTCGAAGTCGCCGAGGTCGCTGAGCTCCACCGCGCAGCCGAGATCCGTGACCATGGTGCGCTCGGCGTCCCTTGCCGAGATGAGCGACAGGCACTTGCCGGTGTTCCCAGCCCCGGAGAGCTGCAGCGCGTGTCCGCCACAGGCCTCCTCGACGCTGCCTCGGTAGAGGGCCCCGAACGCGTCGTCGGCGACCTGTCCGCAGAAGCGGGCGCCGAGTCCCATGAGACCGAGGGTGGCGATCGTGTTCGCGCAGCTCCCGCCCGACTGGATCTCGACGCCGTGGTGACGGGCCCTCTCGAAGATCTCCACCCACTCGTCGTGGGGTCGTGGGTGCATGTGGCCGCGTTCGAGCTCGAGCTCGCTCAACAGGCGGTCGTCGGGCAGGCGGACCAGGGCATCGACCAGGGCGTTGCCGAGACCGGCGACATCGTGCTTCACACGTCCTCCAGGATGAGTCCGCCCTAATCAGCCCTGGTACCCTCGGCACGTGGCCCGCAGGCTCCCTTGGAAGGCCATCGTCGGCGTCGTGGTCTCGCTGGCGTTTTCTGTGCTCTTCCTCTGGAGCGTGGAGTGGGATGCGCTCACCGGCGCCCTCTCCGATGTGCATGGTGTGCCCGTCCTTTTCGCCTGCTGCCTGCTGCTGGGCGAGTTCGTCCTCCGGGCCGTTCGCTGGAAGGTGCTGCTGCGACCGGTGGCTCCAGAGGCCAGGGTGCGTGACCTCTTCGTCGCGACCGTCATCGGCGCCGCGGCGAACACGCTCCTCCCCCTGCGCGCCGGAGAGATCGCCAAGCCGCTGGTCGCATCCCGGAAGACCGGCGCCGCGTTCGTGCCCGTGTTGGCGACGGCCGTGATGGAGCGCGTCTACGACATCTTCGGCCTGTTGACCGTCTTGTTGACCATGGTGCTCGTCCTTCCTCGGGACCCCGGGCGGAGCGCCGAAGACGCCGTCCTGGTCTCGAACCTGAAGCTCTACGGTGGCCTCTTCGGCACCGCCGCGTTGATCGCGATGATCGTCTTCTTCGCGCTGGCGAGCCGCGGTAAGGACGCCAAGGCCCTCTTCGGCCGCATCACCTCGATCGCTCCGGCCCCCATCGCGAAGAGGCTCGACGAGCTCTTCGACGGCTTCGTCACCGGTCTTGGAAACGCTCGGGACCCCAAGGGGCTCCTGCAGGCTGCCGCGGTGAGCGTCGCCATCTGGTTCAACGGCGCGCTGGCCATCTACGTGCTGTTCCAGGCCTTCGAGCTCGACCTGCCCCTCGGCGCGGCCTGCTTCACCGCCGTGGCCATCGCCCTCACCGTGGCGGTGCCCCAGGCCCCCGGCTTCCTGGGGGTCTTCCACGTCGCCATCCAGAAGACGATGGAGCTCTGGGACGTGGATCCCACCCACGCGAAGGCCTTCGCCATCATCTTCTGGGGGGTGTCCTTCCTTCCCGTTACGCTGATGGGACTCGTCGCGATGTGGTCAGAGGGGCTCAGCCTCGGCGGCCTCTGGTCAAAACGGCGAGGAGGAGACGAACCATGACCCTCCTGATGCTCCTTGCCTGCGGCGACAAGGACCCGGACGATCCCACCACGGACGACAGCAGCGTCGAGGGTGACACCGACACCGACACGGACGCTGACACCGACACCGACACCGACACCGACGTGCCCCAGTCCGACGCCTCGGGTGACATCGAGCTCCGAGACGGCACGATCGGCGGGGATGTCGCGATCACAAAGGCCTTCTCGTACAGCACCGACCAGGCCATCTTCGTCTACGCCTCGTCCAGTCCGGATGCCTCGTGTGACGTGCTCGACGAACTGTTCGACCCCGAGAACCGGGATCCGGTGAACCGCGGCCCGCTGTTCGCCGAGGGCCAATGCAACGTGAGCTTCAGCATGGTCGGAGGCATGGAGGTCGCCGCCTACGACATCCAGACGGACAGCGGTGGGACCGTCCAGGCGAACTGCGCCTTCGGCGAGGGCGAGTGGGAGTACGTCTCTACTGGCGACGAGGGCTACTACTGGAGCGGCGAGTACTACGAGGCCAGCGCCTGGAAGGGTGACTTCAGCATCGTCTGGCTCGATCAGTCGGAGGCCTCGATGCAGCTCGACCTCGACCTCCGCGAGTGGGAGGGCACGTTCCCCTACTCATCCGAGCGCACTGACGAGTACAAGGCCTCAGGCAAGGTCGACGGCACGATCTACACGGAACACTGCGACGGGCTCAAGAACGTAGGGCTCTTCTGAGGGAGTTCGCGGCGGTCGCTGCCCTCGCTGTCGCCTGGGCGCTGCTCCCGGCCCTCCCCGCCCTCTTCGCAGGCGAGCTGCTCGGCTCGCCCCATACGGATCTCTACCCCTCGGTCTGGGGGATGTGGTGGTTCGCCTCGGAGCAGCCCGGCCTGCCCTTGCACACGACACAGCTGGGCGCGCCGGAGGGCATGCCCTTCTACTACTCCTCGCCCATCCACGGGTGGCTCGCCTGGCCGCTGATTCCGCTTTTCGGGGTCGCCGGGACCTGGAACGTGCTCGTCGTGCTGGCCCGGATCGCGACGCCGCTGTGCGCCTTCTTCGCCGGCAGGGCCTGGGGCCTCGAACGAACCGGCGCCCTCGTCGCCGCGGCGGTCTACGGGTGCTCGCCCTTTTTCCATGGCTTCGCCGTGGAGGGCATCGTGGAGGGCCTCGACGGCTGGACCCTGCCCCTGTTCCTGTGGGCCCACTTCCGCGGGCGACGCCTCCTGGCGGTGCTTGCCTTCGCGCTGGTGGTGGTGAGCAGCTGGTACCTGGGCGCCGTGGTCTGCCTGCTCGCTCTGTGCCTGGGCCGGAGGGCCTGGCCCTCCGCGCTGGTGGGGCTCCTGCTCGCCAGCCCGTTGGTCTGGGCCTTCGGCATGGCCTTCCCGGAGAGCGCCGCCGTGCCAGCCGAGGTGAGGGCCATGATGGGCACCTCCGTCCTGCCCGGAGTCCCGGGCATCCTCGCCGACAACCCCTTCGCGAAGACCTCCTGGATCGGCCTGACCGCCCCGGTCCTGGCGCTGGTCGTCGTGCGTGAGAGGCGCCTGGTAGCCGGCCTCCTCGCTGTCTTCTGGGTGCTCTCCCTGGGACTCGGACCCGATCTCCCCGGGCTCTCCTCGCTCCGCTTCCCCTACAGGCTCCACGCCGGGGTGCTGGTCCTGCTCGCCGGGTTGGCGGGGCTGGGCGCTCAGCGCTGGTCCTGGGGTGCCTGGCTCGCTCCGCTCATCGTCGTCGAGGGGCTGCTGTTGTCCCCCATCGAGCCGCTGATCCCGGGCGCCCCCGCCGAGATGCACCCGATCTACGACGAGCTGCCCGATGGGGACATGCTCCTCGACATCCCCGGACCCCTGGCGATGCCACCGGGGCAGATCAACCCCTCACGTCCACGGGCTCGCTGGTTCCTCTACCAGCAGGTCTTCCACGGGCGAGCCTCGCCCTGGATCCCGGACTTCAACGGGGTCGGCGTGGCGGCAGACGATGGCCTCGACGCGGTCCGAGCGCTGGATCCGCACGGTCCGGACAGCGACGACGATCTGCGGATCGACGCCGAGTTGGTGGTCGTCCACGGCCTGGACCTCGAGCTCCCCGGCTTCGTCGAGGTCGACGAGGTCGACGGCAAGCGGCTCCTTCAGCGAATCCGCTGATCGAGGACGAACGCCAGGTGGTCGGTGGTGTAGGGCGCCTCGGCGAGCACCAGCGTCCAGTTCAACCGCGCGGCGCTCGAGCGGGGCAGCGACAGCCACACCTTCTCCTCGCCGCCGGCGTGCATCACGACGTCGATGGCGTCGATGGCAGGCTCGGCGTGCAGGAGCACCCGACTGCAGCCGAAGAGCACGCTCATGGCATCGGAGAGGTCGTCGGAGTGCACCTCGGAGCCGTCGAGGTCGAAGCGAAACACGATCGCGGTGGGGCTCCTCTGCACGGATAGCGATGCAGACGAGCCGCCGGAGAGGCCGACGCGGTGTGGCGAGCCGCCCATGAACACGCTCGCCTCTGCTACGTGGAGCCGCCAGCCGATGAGCTCCGTCGGCATCTCCGTGCTCCCGATGAAAGCCCTTGCCAGCGCGACCGGGTCCTTCCGGGCGAGCTCGGAGACGCGCTCGGGCCCCTCGAGGACGTTCACGAGGAGCTGGACGCGATGCAGCATCGCCCTGCGCTCTTGGAGCGGGGAACCGCCCGCCCGGAGCACCTCGACGACGTCATACTCGGGCAGCGGCTCGGCGCTGGGAAGAGGCGAGATGATTCGCCCACCGGCGCGGACCTCCTCGACCGCCAGCTCGACAGTGCGGAGGTAGGTCCGGTAGATCCCGAGCGACTCGCGACGGGACAGCCGCGCCTCTCGCGACCACATGTCCACCGGTTGGAGCATGGACCGCAGCCCCTCTGTGTCGGCGAGCAGCGCGCGAACCGCTGCGTTCTGGTTCTGGAGCGCCTGGTCCAGCACCGTCATGGACCAGAGTCGCGCGTCCAGACTGCCCTGCTCCTCATCGCGCGCACCGACCACCAGGCCCTCCAGCGGCACGATGTCGCCCTCCGCCACCGCAGCGAGGACTTCGGTCTCCGCGCTCTGCTTGAAGCCACGGCCGGCATGGAAGAGCGCCAGCGGCGCTTCGTCGCGCGAGGAACCGCGCGCCTTGAGGTCCACGAGCAGTGACTCGGCCTTGCGCCGGCGCATGTCCACGACCGCGCTCCTGACACCGGGAGACAGCTCCTCGGCGCGCCCCAGATCGCGCATCGCCCCGGCTGGCTGGAGGCGCTCGAAGCGCTGGTGCGCCCGCTTGAGGTAGAGCCCAGCCAGCAGGGTCGGGTCGCCGCTTCCGAGCGCGCGAGCCCTCTCCAGCTCTGTTATCGCCGAGTCGAGGTCGTTGGACGAGGCCGCCCGGCGGGCGATGGCCTCGTGGGCGCGGGCCTCGACCAGCCGCGTCCGGGCGCTCGGGTCCACGTCCCGGGCTCGAGCCAGGAGCTCGATGGCGTACTCCGGCCGGCCGTCGACGATCGCGTCCTCCGCAGCGTTGATGGCGCGACTCGACAGGCGGGCCCGGGCCTTTCGCTCGGCGTCGGTGTCCGGCCAGTCACGCGCGAAGCTCAACAGCTGTCCGTCGGTCGGCTTGCGGCCCATCTCCTCGTAGCTGTCCCAGGCGTCGGCCTGGTAGCGGAGCTCCTCGACCTCCGGGGCCATCGGTCCGCGAGGAAACCAGTCGAGGTAGTCATCGCAGATCGCGACGCTCGGGTCGTCCTGGATGCGCTCCCACAGCGCGATCTCGCCACGCTCGAAGGCCTCCTCCGCGAAGGGCGTCATGCCGGGGACGTCGAGCGCCGCCCTGATCACGTCGAAGTTGCTCGGGTCGCCCATGGCCCCCAGGACGAGCAGGGCCCGCGGCCCCTCGGGGCGATTGCGCAGCACGGCCTCTCGCAGCGGAGCCACCGCGGGCGGACCGAGCACCAGCAACTCCCGGTACGCCGTTCTCCAGATGAGCTCGTCATCTGATTTCAGCGTCTTGACGAGCTTCTCGGCTGCGACCGGGTCGGTGCTCGCCGCATCAGCGAGAGCCTCGACCTGTTCGGGGTAGCGCGGCAGGCAAGCGATCAAGAGGAGCCAGAACACTGTCGTCTCCTAGCTCTCCGGACAATTCCTGCACAGGACTGTAAGGAACTCCGATCACCCTGCGTTGTCGGCCTGAGACATCTCTAGTCAAGGAGTCCTCCATGCAGCGCTGGCAGCTCACCGCGGGTCTCGGCGTCATCGCCGCCCTCGCTGCGGTCCTCGCCCCCACCCTGAAGGCCAGCGTCACCAACGCGCCCGAGACGATGGAGGTGGGTCCCCACCTGACCGAGATCGAGCTCCCGACCAGCCCGGTCACGGTCGAGCAGGGCAACCTGACGCTCACCGCTGGGCTCGATCACCCGGCGGTGCTCGACGGACGAACGCAGGACAGGCTGCTCGTCATCACCGTCGGCGCCGACGACCTCGACGAGGGCCTCGATCGGCCCGTCAACGTGGCTGTGGTGATGGATCGCTCGGGATCCATGCAGGCCAAGGGCAAGATGGAGTACGCGAAGACCGCGGCGCGCGAACTCGTCGAGTCCCTCGACGCAGACGATCGCTTCTCTCTCGTGACCTTCAGCGACCGCGCAGAGCTGGTCGTCGCCTCACAGACCATCAGTGATTCCGCTTACCTCCTCCGCACAATCAATGGAGTACGTGAAGGTGGCGGGACCAACCTCTACGAAGGACTGCGGAGCGGCCTGACCCAGGTGCGCAGCTACAGCGGCGACGACCAGGTCAACCGGGTCATCGTCCTCTCCGACGGCAAGGCAAACGTCGGCGTGACCTCCGCGAGCAGCCTCTCCAGCCTCGCCGGCCAGTACAACGACGAAGGGATCCGGGTCAGCACCATCGGCCTCGGCCTCGACTACAACGAGGACCTCCTCGCCGCCATGGCCGATCGCGGAGGCGGCACCTACCGCTTCGTCAACGACCCGGACGTGCTCACCACGGTCTTCCGCGAGGAGCTCCACCAGATGAACCAGGTCGCCGCCAGCGGCGTCTCCATCGACGTGCGGCTCCCCGGAGCCGAGCTGGTCGAGGTCTATGGCTACGACGAGCAGTTCGTCGACGGAGGCTTCCGCGTGTGGCTCGGTGACGTCTACGGTGGCCAGACCCGGAAGATCGTCGCGAAGGTGCGCGTCAGCGGAGTCGGGGTCGGATCCGAGCTGACGGCCTCCACCGTCACCCTGTCCGAGTCCGGTGCCGTGGCCTCCTACGTCGAGCCGGTCGAGGTCAAGGCCCAGGTCGTCGCATCGCAACAGACCGTGGACATGACAGTCAACCGCGAGCTCGCCGTGCTCGGGAACTTCGCCGCCGCCGGGCAGCTCGCGGACGACGCCGCCCAGGCCTATGCCCTGGGGGACCGCGACAGGAGCGAGGAGCTCCTGGAGGCCTCCAACCTCGTCGCCGGTGAGGCGGCCAGTCGCTACGACAGCAACCGGCTGCGCCAGCAGAGCGCGGAGCTCATCGTCCAGACCGAGGACTACCAGGCGGAGCCGAGCTCGGACGAGGGGCGCTACGCCGTGAAGAAGAACAAGGAGGCAAACCGTGGCTGGTACTACTGAGGTCCTCGCGCCGACTACCCACGGCGCCTTTTCCATCGCGCTCCCAGGACGGACCATCGCACGGGACGTCGTGGCCTACGCCGCTGGCTTCACCGCCAGCTTCGCCTGGGCGGCCGGCCTCGGCTTCGTCGACAGCCACCCCGAGCTGTCCTTTGCCGGATCGCTCGCCCTTGGCCTGGTCGCCAGCGTCCCCCGCAAGATCCTGTGGACCCCGATCGCCTTGGCTGCCGGCATCGGCATGGCGTGGCTCGCCGCACCTCTGGGGGTGCCATCGGTGGTGCTCGCCGGGGCAGCCGTGGGGCTCGTCGCCGCTTGGATTCGCGGCCTGGACCAGGGCCGTCTGGATCTGCTCAACGGCGCGCTCTCAGGGGCTATCGCCGCCGCCGTCGCCGGTACGGTGTTCGTGCTCGGACTGCTCGGTGACATCCACCCCGTCGCCAACTTCGCCCTCGTCGGACTCGCGGCTTCCCTGTCGCTGGCTCCGACCTGGTTTCGCTTCAAGGCCCGGAGCGAGGTCCCTTCCCGGAAGAAGGTGGAGCTCACCCTGGAGCCGCCGTACCGCAAGCCGGTCCTGCGCGCCTTGGAGCTCCACGGCCAGCTGCGGGCAGCGAAGCCACCGGAGGAGATGATGGAGGGCCTCCACGAGGTCGTCGGGTGGGTCTACCGCCTGGCCCAGTCGCTCCAGACGCTGGGTCGCGACGTCGAAGCCCTCGACGAGGAGAAGCTCATCGAGCGCGTGGAGCTGTTGCAGATGGAGGCGGATGAGACAGAGGACGAGTTCCTCCGGGATCGCCGCTACGCCACCGCGGAGCACCTCCGCAAGCTCCTCCAGCACGCCCAGCAGCTGCGCCTCGAGCAGGAGCGCACCGCGTCGCTCCAGGAATACGCCATCGCCTACCTCGAGGAAGCGCGGCTCGGGCTCACGCTGGCCCGTGCCCTCCCGGGTGAGCAAGCCCCCGTGCGCCTCAACGAGGTGCTCGACAAGCTGCGCGGTCACGCGCGAGAAGGCGACGTGCGCCGCCGGACCGCCCGCGAGGTCGGCCTCAGCTAGCCAGGACCTCGCTGAACCACCCCTCTGGCTCCCTGTCGTTCAAGTCGACGGAGTGTCGGGCCTCGCCCACCCAGACTCGGGCCTTCGGTCCTCCGAAGCCGGCGGTCAGCCGCACCTTCACGCGGCGCCCGTCGATCTCGCCCTCACCGGCGAAGGAGGCCCCGAACCCTGCCTCCTCGATGGCGAAGGGGATCGCCTCGGCGTATGGCCGCAGCGCGGAGCGCCAGAGCATGTTCGCCAGCGCGACGATCCAGAACGCAGCTACGCTGATGACGATGCCTGCGAGGACACCGCTGAGGTAGGGCTCGTCGATATACTGGCTCACCCCTCCAGGTCGATCACGTCACCCTCCCGGGCCAGCGTCACGCGTGGGTTGGCGTGATCGGCCCACTCCTCCGCGAGCTCATCGAGCTCGTCGTCGCTCGCATCGGGCGCATGGTGGAACAGCACGAGGTGCTTCGCGTTCGCCACCCTGCAGAGGGCGCTGGCGTACTCCGGGTAGGCGTGTCCCCAGGTCATCTTCTCGAGGTACTCGTCGAAGGTGAACATCGTGTCGAAGGTGACGAGGTCTGCGTCTGCAAGCGCGTCCAGCACGGCCTGTTCGGAGCTCGAAGGCACCTCCCCGACCATCGCGCCCTCCCCCGGACGGGCGAGCGGAGCGGTGTCGGTGAGGTGGACGTAGGTCTGACCACCTGCAGAGATCCGGTAGCCCACCGAGCCACCAGGGTGGTTGAGCCGAACGCCGACGATCTGGAAGGGGCCCCGCTCGAAGGGGCGCCCCGGCAGGATGGGGTGGAAGCTGACCTCACCCGGCATCTCCCGGAGGCGCACCGGGTGGTACACACCGTTGCTGTACCGGGCCACCCGTTCCCTGACCTCTTCCTCGCTGAAGGCGGGCGCGGACACGCGCACCTGGTAGCCAGGCGCATAGACAGGTCCGAAGAAGGGGAAACCGAAGAGGTGGTCCATGTGGAAGTGCGTGAACAACATGTCCAGTTCCCGGGTGGACCGGGAGAAGAGGTCCCTTCCCAGTGGACGCGCCCCGGTGCCCGCGTCGAGGATGAGGACCGCGTCGCCGTGGTTCACCTCGACGCAGGAGGAGTTGCCTCCGTAGCTGGAGGTCAGTGGACCGGGGACCGGAATCGAGCCCCGGACACCCCAGAATCGGACCTTCACAGCACCCCTGGCTCAGCCCTCGGATTGTATCTCACTGTGCGTGGTCGCGCGCTTGACACCCCTGTGGCCGGGGTTAGGGATCGAGCGCTCTCGGGTCAGAGGGTGGACTCGCGCGGTTAGCTCAGCTGGATAGAGCGTTGGCCTCCGGAGCCAAAGGCCACAGGTTCGAATCCTGTACCGCGTACCACCTGGCCCCTCAGGCTCCGACAGCCTCGCCGACCCAGGCTCGCATCTTCGGGAGGGTCGTCTCGCGGTAGGCCTCGTCCGTGCGCTCACGCGCGAACACCCGGAGCAGACCCGCGACGAGGTAGGAGAGCTCCTCGTGGAGCGCCATGCGCTCGTAGATCGCCTCGTCGCCGGTCATGGAGGACGGCAGCTTCACCTGCGCGAGGTCCAGGGTCGGGTTGCGCAAGGTGAGGCCAAACTCTCGGTCCCCTCGCCGAATGGCGAGCCGCAGCTCCTTCACGACGCGGCCACCAGCCAGGGCGGCGCGAGACTCGACGGCCTCCGCGGCGTTGTCCCCGGTCATCACGGCCCGAGGGCGATCGTCGCCGGCACCCCGGAAGGCGATGCGGTCGTCGACCCAGACATCGATCCAGCCGATGTCTCCACCGAGATTCATCGAGCCGCCATCCCGAACGGAGGCGTACCAGAGCCAGGTCATGAACTCGCTGGGCAGGTGGGCCAGCATCGGCCTTTCATCCACGGCGGACCTCCAGGTTCGAGCCACCCGTCTGCTCGAGCGCGAGGGCCAGGTCCTCGTCTCCGAGCCAATCGAGCGGGTTCGTCGGGTTCAGTCGAAGCCCGAATGTCTGGTGGAAGAGCTTGCGGAAGCGGTCGTTCTCCCGATCGGAGAGGTTGGCGAAGAGCACCGTGCCTTCGGCCATGTTCCAGCACACCTCTGTGACGCGCACTCGGGGGATCGCGCGCTTCAGCCACTCGAACTCGAGGCGCTCCTTCAGCTCCGCCTTCACGCCGCGCGGGGCTACCTTCTGACCGCTCTCGAGGCACCACTCGCTCACCGCGCGGTCGAGGTGCGCGCGGAAGAGCGCGGCCGGGAGGACCTTCTTGTCGACCCGCAGCCCAAACAGCGCGTAGTGGCCAAAGAGCCAGTGGTTCAGGTCGTCGAAGTCGGAATAGAGCAGGTTCTGGGGACGCACCCACCCCCAGGTCTCCTCCTTCGACGTCTTCGAGCCCGGATCGCGAAACCCGTAGGCGTTGAGCGCCTCGACGTAGGTGATGCGGAAGCCCTCGGGCGTCTCGCCCTGGGCCGTGTACCGGCGCGCCGTCAGCGCGCCTCTGAGGATGCCCATCTACTTCTCCCGGCCGCCCTTACCCGCGCGGCGTATCTCCAGCCAGTAGTAGGCGCCCACCACCCGCTTCTCCTCGCGGTCCAGCAGGAAGATGCGGTGCCTCAGGAGCTCCTTGCGGCCTTCGCGCCAGGTCTCCTCCAGATCGGGCTCGACCAGCTCCCACTCCATCCCGTCCCGAGCCGCGAGACCCCGCCCCGGGGCGTTGTCCACCGGAAAAGGCAGCGGTCGGTCGAAGAAGATGACGCGGTCCTCGCGGACGGGCCCCTCCTTCGTCCAGAGGCCCAGGCCGATGGGGACGTTGCCGCTCCAGCCATCGTCCCGGACGATCCAGACGGAAGGACTCACGGCTCAGACAAGCTGACGAGAGCGTGACGGAACATGGTCACCTCGATCTTGTTCTTCACGACCAGTCCGAACTCGAAGCGCCCAGCCCAGGCCACCCGGCCCTTGAGGATCTCGCCTTCGATGAGGCGCACCTCGACCGGAGTCTCGCGGTCGAGGTAGCCGAAGAGTCGCCGGTTGCTGCAGGTGTAGCGGTCCTGAGGGCGCCAGATGGGCTCCTGGGCCTCTGCCTTCCGCGCCTTGTCCCAGCCCATTGCCCGACGAGCCTTCTTCTTCCCAGCCGCTCCGACGCACCACTTGAGCTGCAGCTTGTGGATGGGTTCGTCGCTGCCTTCGATGAAGAACTCATAGCGGTCGAGCTTGGCGATGCGCGCCTCGATGTCCCGATGGCCGTGGAGCGCCAGCGCGAGCTCGTCGCCCGCATCCAGGGCGTCCTGGAGGGCCGAGCGCTGAGCGTTGCCGGCGAAGTGGTCGGCGAGTCGACGCTTGAAGAGCACGGCGTCGAGGTCAGCCTGGCCGAGCGCGACCTGGGTCGCCAGGGCGCGAGACAGCGAGTGCTTGCGGATCAGGCTGTCGACCGCCGCAGCCAGCGCCATCTTCTTGAGGACGTCGTTGAGCTCGATTCGGCCGAGGGCAACCTGGGTCGCGACGGCACGGGAGAGCCCACTCTCTGAAACGAGCGACTCTATGCGCCTGTCGATCTCCGGGGCGCGACGGCGTGCCCGTCCCTTCCGTCTGTCCATCACCAACTCTCCGACGTCCCCCTCGAACGAGCGTAACGCACGCCCGAGGAGGAGGTCTCAGCTGGCCTCGCGGTGTGCCTCCGTCAGCCCTGACACGACGCGGTTCCGGCCCGCACCCTTTGCCACGTACAGCCTCGCGTCTGCGGTCTCCACCAGCTCGGCGACGGCGCCGCGGAGGTCGCCCTGGCCGAGCACCTCGACGGCCACCCCCAAGCTCATGCTGATCGAGAAGGCGCCCTCTGCTCCTTCGAAGACCTGCCGGGACAGCTTCTCTCGTATTTTCTCGGCGATGCGGTCGGCCGCCTGGGGCGGACAGTCCGGCAGGACGACGATGAACTCCTCGCCGCCCCACCGACCAACGAGATCGCCCCGTCGACGTCCTTCCATCATGAGCTTGCCGATGCGGGCGAGCACGCGATCGCCGACCGCGTGCCCGTGGTTGTCGTTGACCCGCTTGAAGTGATCGACGTCGCAGAAGAGCACGGCCATCGGCGCCGCGGCCTCGGCGCAGGCTTCTGCCATCTGGCCGAGGCGGACGTCGAGAGCACGGCGGTTGAGCACACCGGTCAGCGGATCTGTCGTGGCCACGTCGGCGATCGCGTGGGACTGGCGAAGGAGCTCCGTCCGGCGCTCCTCGATGCCGTCGAGCAGCCGCTGCTCGGCCCGCTTGAGCCGCCGGGCCATCCTCACGAGCCGCTCGGTCGTGCGGCGTTGCCTGTCCTGCTCTGCGGAGAGCACATCGCAGATGGCTCCGAGCGCGAGCGCGAGGGTCTCGATCTCCACCGCGGGTCCGGTGGCCTGGAGTCGCGCCACGACCACATCCGAGGCCAGCACCGGGTGGCCCTCCGCCTCGGCTGCCTCGAGCGTCGCGCGTCCATGGAGGCGCTCGTGGTGCTCGAGCAGTCTCATGACAGGTTCGCTGCGGAGGATCGACGGCACCATCAAGTCTCTTCACGGACCGATGCGCTCCCGCCTTTAGAGCGCATCCCGGGAGATGAGGTGAACGCGGCCGAGGTCCGGGCCGTGTGGCAATCCGATCGCCAGCGTCTCCCGGTCTCCGGCGAGCACGATGGGGCGCCCGATGCTGGAACGATCGAGGGCCAGGACCGGTCCTTCGCCGAGCGGTACGAGGCGGAGCCGACCGGGCGCCTCGTCGATGTTGTAGGTCCCCGCCGCGTAGCCACCGCCGATGGCACGGCCGAGGTGGTCGCCTGGACGCCCGGCGTGCTCGCTGGACCCTCGCACCAGGCCAGCGCCCCCATCCAGCCCCACCTGCGGATCGCTCCACCAGATCCCCTCGGCCCAGTGCACTACCTGCCCGCCCTCGCCGGCTTCCCCGACCGCATCTCCGCTCTCTGCGTCGAGGACGACACAGCTCTCCGAGCACTCCAGGACGAGCAGTGTGTCCCCGATGCTCACCGCGCGGGGATCCTCGAAGGCGAAGTCGCCGTACGAGGAGGCGACGCCGCCACCGTGGGCGACGGCCCACTCACAGCCCGGGCCGAAGTCAGCGGCATGAGCTGTCGACTGGAAGTCGCGGACCCGACCGGTCGGGCCGTAGAGGCCGTCGGGCTCGATCCACTGAAGCGTCGTGTCCACGCAGACCGCGAGCGGGTCACGGGCGGCGTAGCAGTCGCTCCCGTCACAGACGGCGTCGTCCGAGCCCACGACGATGCGCTCTCCGTCGACTAGCAGGACACGCCCGTAGCCGAGGGCTCCTTCGAGGGTCCGCGTCGCGACCTCCCAGGGCACGGCGACCTCGTCCTGGAGGAGCGGGGCACAGCCGAGCAGGAGGATCACGACCAGCAGCGTATCCGCCGGTAGAAACCCAGCGCGCCGACCTCGACCTTCCAATCGAGACAACGGGCGCCGTGGGCCATTGCGTCAAAGCCAGCTTCGCCGAGGCTGTACTTGCGCCACATCCGGCGCACCCAGAACTCCGGGGGCCATGGGCCAGTGCGTTCGATCCAACCCTCGATGTGTCCGCTGTCCGCGTCCGCGTCCAGCAGGTCGCACCGACCTCCGGGCTTCAGGACGCGGTGCAGCTCGCCGAGGATCGCCGCCGCGTCCTTCCAGTGGTGCATCGTCTGAACCGCGACGATGCGCTCGAAGGTCGCGTCCGGGTAGGCGATCCTGGCGGCGTCCATCTGCTTGAAGGTGCAGGCCCCCGCAGCGTTCCGCCGAGCGATGCGGATCATCTCGGCGGAGGTGTCGATGCCGACGCAGTCGAGCTCCGGGTTGCCCGCGGCGGCGTGGATGCTCACCCATCCAGGTCCGCAGCCGACGTCGAGCAGCGCGCCCTGGCGGATGTCCATGCTGGCGGCGATGTGGCGATAGGCGGGCTGGTAGTAGCGGGCCGGCAGCGCGTCGTAGATGCGCGCGGTCAGCTTCACAGGCCATCACTCCAGGCCTTCAGCGCGGCGGCGAGCGCCGCGAGGCCGCCATCGACGGCGATGCCTTCGCTGCCGACGTTCCACGCGATCTGGACCTGCCCCTCCGCCGCCCGCTGCCCGCGCAGAAGCTCCAGTCGTCGGTCCAGGCCGTTGCTCAGGATGCGCACCTGGGCCGGGGGGCCACCGACGAGGCCGATTCGGGTGACACCGGCCAACAGGAAGGTGTCGCTGATGTCTCGCAGGAGCCCGGCCTGGCCCTGGCCAGCGCAAAGGTCGCAGCGCTCCTCTGTGACCGGCACCCGCGCTGCGTGGGGCGGAGCCGGGCAGTCTGGCCGACCGCAGTGGAGCACGACATGAGCGGCGAGGATGGCTCGAGCGGAGGGCTCGTCGACGACCTCGAGGAGCTCGGCGAGGCTCTCCCATCGCCTCGCGTCGACCAGGGCGCGAACTGCGGCACCGCGGGCGTCCATCCCCTCGAGCCCCCTGGCACCCAGGAGCTCGCCGATGGAGGGTCGGTCGCGCTGCTCATCCAGGCGCGCGCTGGCGACACGGAGCTTTGCGGTCGCCAGCTCCAGGTTCGAGTTGAGCTCGGCCACGTTGGCCTCGAGGTCCGCGATGCGAGCAGCGGCGCTCTTGCGCTGTCCGCGCTCGACGTCCAGTGTCTGCTCCAGCTGCTCCGTCCTGGCCTCATAGGCGCGTGCGCGCTCCTCTGCCCCCGAGCGGGGGGGACCTGGCCTGGCTGCTTCGGCCTTGGGCGTCGGGCGCGCGGGCTTCTGGGCAGGGGCCCCCGGCTGCCTGGTCGTCTTGCCCTTCGCAGGTGGCTTGTCGCCGAGGCGCTCCACGCCCGATTGCGCCATCAGCTGTTCGAAGTCCAGGTCTCCGGAGGCCAGCGCCTCGAGGCTCTCTTCGTCGTCCAGTGTCCGCCGGCCCATTGGCCATCAGTAACCGGCTGTGGCCTCCAGGATCGACTCCAGCGGCACCTTCAGCTCGCCGGGCTGGGTCAGTCCCAGCTCCGCGAGGCCGCGCGCGAGCTCGTACTGATCAGCGTTGTAGGCGTCGACAGCGACGTTGTACAGCGCCACGCGGGTCGCGGGGTCCTCTGGCGCCAGCCCGAAGGCGTTCCGTGCATGCAGAGCGCGGTCCTCCAGCTCCCCCGGCTGCTCGGCGAGTTCGGCGAGGCAGCGCGCCGCGACGTCCGGGAGTCCAGCCGTCGCGGCGAGCTCTGCGGCATCTCGAAGCCGCCGTTGGTTGTTCGAGTGGCCAAGGCGCACCCCGACCATCGCTGTGGCGGCTGTGGCCCGAGCCTCGAGCTCCAGGTCGTCGAGCCGCTGGGCTTCGGCGATGACCTCTGACCAGAACACCCAGGACTTCTCGGCAGGCAGACCCACCGCGATGTTGTAGGCGCACCAGGCATAGGCCCTCTCGGCCTGCCTCGCATAGTCCATCTCGCCGATGCGCTTCAGCGCTGAGCTGCTCTCGTGGAAGTGGGTCCGCGCACCCCCGAAGTCCCCGCGGTCATAAGCCTCCAGCCCCTGGTCGTAGGCCATGAGAGCGGCGACGAGAGTCCTGTGGTGTTCCAGGGCTCCAGCGACGCCCGCACCCACGGCGAGGGTCGCTGCGTCCTCGCTGGCGCCGAGCAGGATCAAGGCCTGCGCAGCGTTCCTCCGCGCCGTCTCGACCACGTGGTCCCCGTGCCCTGTCGCCTCGGCCACCTCCGCTGCACGCGCGAAGGCCTCCAGGGCGCCCGCGAGGTCCTCTGCCTCGACGCGGCCCAGGGCGTAGGCGAGCTCGACGTGCGCGGGCCCGAGGTCATCGCCAGCCTGCGAGAAGAGCGCCAGCGCCTGGCTGAACTCGCGATCGGCGGAGTGGGCAGAGTCCACTCGCACCATCGCCGTAGCGACACGTGCGGCCTCGGCGTAGTGCCCCGCGCCGACGCGGTAGTCGAGCGCCGCGGTGAGCGCGGCCCGCGCCCCGTCCACGTCGCCACGGCGGGCAGCGATCCCACCCTCGAGCTCCCTCGCGGCGGCGTTGGCCGGCGGCAGGTCCATGCCAGCGAGCTCCTTCACGGCGGCGGCGTGCCGCTCCTCGGCGATCTCGACGCGTCCGAGCCGAAGGGCGAGGCGCCCCAGCTCGATGCCGACCGCCACGGCCTCTGCTTCGAAGCCCGCCGACCGATGGGTCGCTTCGGCCTCTGCGAGGAAGGTGAGCGCCAGGTCGTCGCGGCCGGCGAGGTGATGCGCCATGCCCAGACCGAAGAGCACCTGACCCGTCTGCCAGGACAGCCCTGAGACTCGGGCCGCGGACAGGGTGTCGGTGAGGGTCTTTGCGGCGGCGTCCGGCCGGCCGCTCGCTCGCTGGATCGCACCCTCGGCGAGGCCGACGTCCACGAGCTCACGGGGGGTATCAGCCCTCGAGCGCATCGCCTCCAGCTCGGCGTGAGCCGCGCCGAGGGCTCCGCGGCGCAGGTGCGCACCGACTGCATCCAGCCCGCTGCCCCCTGTCTCCTCTCGAGTGGAGGACAGCCTGGACCGGAGCGCGTCGGCCTCGTCGTCGGCGACGCCCTCGAGCTCGCCGAGGCCATCGAGAGCGGCGCTGGCCCTGGACCCGGCGCCGGCGTCGATGTCCAGAGCGATGAGGTTCAGCCTCGCCATCACCGCCGTGTCGCCTCCACCTGTGGCCAGCTGCTCGAAGATGCGGCGTGCCTTGGCTGCTTCTCCCCGCTCCCGAAGGACCAGGGCCAGGACATTTCGCCCCTCTGGGGAGGTCACCCCGTGCAGCGCGGTCTCGGCCGCACGCAGGTCTCCTGCCTCGTAGAGCAAGGCCCCTTGGACCACCCGCGCCTGCTCCCCTGCCCCACCCTCCGCGAGGCTGCCGAACAGGGAGGCTGCCTCGATGACGCGACCCTCTGCCATGGCGCTGTAGGCATCCTCGACGAGGGCCTGGTCGTCCTCGTCGAGGCGCATCTCCGCGGACGATGGGATGACGACCGGGGTCGCCAGCGCCAATCCGAGCAGGGCGGCGATCAAAGCAAGACCTCCAGCCCCGCGAGCAGCCTGCCAGGGGAGAGTGCCTGACAAGAGGCGACGTGGACGAAGACCGCGGGCACGGCGAGATCCCTCAGGGAAGTGTAGAGCCAGGCGTTGCACACGTAGGACCCCGCGTCCCGCGAAAGGGTTCCGCCGAGTGCAGCGGCGAGGGCCTCGACGTCGAGACGGACGTCCAAGCTCGGCGCGCCCTCACCCAGGTCGGCAGGGCAGACACCGTCGATGTCGTCACGGCTGCACCGGTTCACGGCGGTGCACTCCACCTGGACGCCCTCGCGCGTCGGCGCGACCCCGAGCCCCACCACGAGGCGTGCGTGCGCGGCCGCGTCCGCCGTCTGGCATGGAGCCCGCTGGTAGCTGACCGGCAGCACGATGCCCCGGACGGGCACGCCCCGGACCTCGCACCCGTCGACCGCCAGCGCCAGCGCTCCGGAGGGGTTCTCCGCCAGCTCCCCGAAGGGGCCGAAGCCGGTGACCAGGATCACAGCTTCTCGGCGACGCGCACCAGGAGCTCTCGAGCGTGGACGACCGGGTAGCGCCGCATCGTGACGATCACGCCCTCGCCGGTCGCGCGCACCTCTTCGAGGCGCCGGCCTCCGATGACCTCGACCACAGCCCCCAGGAGGTGACCCGGGTGGACGGTATCGCCCACGGAGACCTCCGGAACCCAGAAGCCGCCGCACATCGAGTAGTGGTAGCAGACTCCCTGGCGGGTGGTGTCGACGATGGTCTCGCCGGGGTCCACCAACCCACCGCCAAGGACGCCCAGGTGGCCGAGGAGTCGCAGGATGCCGTTGGCCAGTGCCCGCGCGTGGTCGAGGTCCAGATCCCCGCCACGTCCGCCCACGAGGTGGAGCGCAGCGCGCGCTGCCTCGCGCCAGGCGCCCACGAGTCCGGTGGCTTCCAGCCTGTCTCCGGCCCGGCGCCAGACGACCGGGAGCTCCATCGCCCGGGCATAGGCCAGCTCCGGTCCGGACAGCGGCACCCGCACCTGGGGCAGCTCGCGCACGACACGGCTCCCGGAGTGCAGGTCCACGCAGACGTCCGCGCGGGTGGCGTCCAGGAGCGCATAGGCGATGCGCTGGACGGGTGAACCCGCCGGATCGCCCGGGAAGGCGCGGTTGATGTCCCGGTCGTCGAAGGGCCACCGCTTCGTCCCCTGGTCGACGCCGAAGCTGTTCACGATGGGCAGCAGGTGAACCCGGCCGGAGACCCGCAGCATGCCGAGGGTGCGGGCGACGATGTTGAGGGCGTGGACACCGGTGAGCTCGGTGCCGTGCATACCGGCGACGCAGGCGACCACCGGCTCATCGCCGTCTCCAAAGGTCAGCCGCTCAAGCACGAAGGGTTCGCGGTAGGGCGCCTCGATCCGGAAGACCTCAGCCATCGGTGCCCTCGACGATCCGCGCGACCATCGTGCCAGGGAAGACCACTGGCTGGTCGCGCATCGCGGCGATGCGCGCCGCGCAGGGGCAGCGGACCTCTTCCAGGCGCTCACCCGTCGCGGGGTCGATGACCTCGCCCAGCACCTCGTCCGCCTCGACGGCGTCCCAGGGGGCTTTCCTCGGCAGGAACAGACCTGCGCGGCCCGCTCGAACCCGGTGTACCTGGCTGTCATCGACGGTGGTCGGGCGGGTGACCGCAGCCCAGTGGAAGGGCAAGGCCATATCCGGCAACACGCCGAGCACGTTCAAGACGTTCAGCGCTCCCTCGGCGAGCGCCTGGCCGACGCCGGGAGTCAGGCGGTTCCCGGACCCCCCCTCCAGCGTGAGCGTGGACTCGAACTGGGCTGCGAAGGTGCTCGGAGCCGCCAACCCCGGGTCGCGAAGCCAGACCAGGTTCACGTTCGCGTGGCGAGCGACCTCGGCCGCGCTCTCCGCGCTGCTGCGCACGTGTGCCTGGGGCGTCTCGCTGAAGGCCGGATGGGCGCCACGCAGCTCGATGATCTGGTCCGCCCCGTCGAGATCCTGGATCAGCTTCCATGCCACGACGTCAGGGGCATGGGCGTCGGGGCGCCCTGGGAAGCGGCGATTGAGATCCTGGTCGAAGAAGGGCCAGTGGCGAATGCCCCTGTGGGCCGCGAGCGGATTGATGCAGTGATAGATGTCCACGCACCCGGAGAGGACCTCGTGGTGCTGCCCGAGGATCGCCGCGACGGTGTGGGCAACGCGGACTCCCTCCGGAGTGTCACCGCGGATGCCCGCGACGATCGCCACCCGAGGACCTTCGCCCGCCTCGAAGCGCTTTCGGACGATGTCGACCGAATCCCCGGAGGGCATTCCGATCGAGTGCAGGACGTCCAGGCTAGCGCTCACGCCAAGGCCTTATCCGCTCAGACCGCGCTGGCGACGATCGCCGCGTATCCCTGGGCGGCGGCTTCGTACGCCGTGCCGACGAAGAGTCGCAAGTGGCGGTCGACAGCGTCCGGATCGTCCACCGCGCGCTCGACCACGGCTTCGCTTCGCAGCTGCCAGGCCTCGGCGGCTCGTTGCCGCGTGACCCCTCGCACGATCTCCGTGCCCTCGGCCGTCGCGAGTTCGCGCGCCGTAGCGCGGACCCAGGTGGCGACGTCGTCGATGGCCTTGCGCGCCGCGACCCGGACGTCGCCTTCGCGGAGCAGGACCGCGTCGAACTCGGCCAGCGCCGAGTCAGAGCGGACGTTCGCTGTCTTCCGCCAGCGCGCGAGACGGTCGGGGGTGGGAAGTCGAACCATCCGCGGGTCGAGTACGGGCAGGTTCGGAAAGAGGTGGTCCTCTAGGTCCCTGTGGGTCCGGAGGACTCGGAGCGTCGGCGTCATGGCAGCTGGGGGAGCGAGGTGCGGCAGCGGGGAGCTGTCTGGAGACTACGCCTGCGGTCTCGACACGTCAAGACTTCCAGAGCCCAGCCGGGGGTCTCTGCTTGAAAAAGCCCGGAACGGGGTGAAAGGTATGGCGTCGTACGCTCGTACAACCTGCGAAGCACACGGCAAAACACACAGCGTGGAGTGCGCCCATGCGCAGACTGAACGTCGTCCTCATCCTCGTCGCCTGCATCCTGCTGATGTGGATCCTCCGCCCCACCTCAGCGCTGCGGACCGGCGCGGATGGCGATGCCCCAGAGGCCACCCATGCAAGCGGCGTCGTGGTCTTCGATCTCATCGACGACACACCCCTGTCCGACATCGAGGCGCTCGAGCGGGATCTCGGCATCGACCTCGAGTACAGCTCCGATGTCAGCGAAGACGAGGCCCTCCTCCGCGCGGAGGTCGACGACGTCGCGGCGATCGTCGCTGCAGCGCAGGGCAATGCCCTCGTCGAGGTCGTCGAGCCGGTCGTGGAGTTCGAGGTCAGCGGGTACCCGAACGACCCGATGTGGGACCAGCAGTGGAACATGGAGATGATCGACACCCCCGCGGGTTGGCGCGCTGGCGGTGGCAAGGGCGTGAAGGTCGCGGTCATCGACACCGGCGTGACCTGGGTCGAGGATCTCGAGGGCATCCCGATGGGTCCGGGCAAGAGCTTCGTGCCCTTCGTCAAGAAGCCGATCGACGATCACGGCCACGGCACGCACGTCGCGGGCACGATCGCCCAGGTGACGAACAACGGAAAGGGCGTCGCCGGAGTGGCCCCCAACGTCACGATCATGCCGTACAAGGCGCTGTCCAAGCACGGCTTCGGCTCCAGCGACTGGATCGCCGCTGCGATCGACCACGCCGTCGACAACGGGGCGGATGTCATCAACATGAGCCTCGGCGGATCCCACTCGGGCGTCCTCCACAACGCCGCCGAGAAGGCCGCCGATGCTGGCGTCGTCGTGGTCATCGCTGCCGGAAACTCCGGAAGGAAGGGCGTTGGCTGCCCCGCGCACGGTGACAACGTGATCGGCGTCTCCGCGGTCGGCCCGGACGACTCCAAGGCCTACTACAGCTCTTGGGGAAAGGGCGTCGAGATCGCCGCCCCCGGAGGTGACACGCGCAAGAGCGGCGGAGGCATCCTCCAGGACACCATCGACGGCAGCGGCGGCCACAAGTACGCCGCCTTCCAGGGGACGTCGATGGCGACGCCACATGTCGCTGGCGCGGCTGCCGTCCTCCTCGGCATGGGTCTCGACGCCGAGAGCACCACCGACGTGCTCTTCAAGACCGCCGAGGACAAAGGCGACGAGGGCTTCGACGAGATCTACGGCCACGGGCGTCTCGACGTCGGCGCCGCCGTCCGAAGGGTCCTGGTGCGCAGCAACGGGCTGAAGTTCGTTCTCGGGGGCCTGATGGCCATCGCGCTCGTCATGTTGTCCCGGTTCCGCGGCTCGCAGTCCATTCCGATGGTCGGTGCGGCGGCGCTGTCGGCAGGAGGGCTCTTCTTCCTTCCCCTGCTCCCGATTCCGCCCAACCCTGTGGTCGAGGTCCTCAGCCGCGACCTGTTGAGCCTCCCCGCCGTCGTAGTCGGCGCGGACTGGGTGCACTTCCCCCTGTGGGCGTCCGCGCTCCTGCCCGCCGTGCTCGCATTCCTGCTCGGTCCGAGCAAGCGCTTCGGCCCAATCGTCGCGGGCATCTGCGTCGGATTCGGCACCAGCCTGCTCTACGGCGCAGCCTCTGGCACCCTCGACGTGTGGTGGCTGGGCATGGGCCTGGACAAGGTCTGGCTGTCGCTCAACGGGACCGCATGCCTGCTCGCAGCGATGGCGGTCGTGGGCCTCCACAAGCTGGAGCGGCCGTCTTGACGCTCACCGGTACCCTCTCGCGGGAGTTCTTCGGCGGGCCTCTCTGGGTGCTGCGTTCAGACGACGGCGCCAGCTACCAGCTCAACGGCGAGGTGCCAGAGAAGCTCGAGGGCTGCCGCGTGCGGGTTCGCGCGAAGAAGGCCAAGGGCCAGTTCGGCATCGCGATGATCGGCGAGATCCTCGACCTCAGCTCGATCGAGGCTGAATAGGCTGGCTCAGTCGCCCCGCCAGTTCGGCGATGAGCACTCCACGACACCGTCGACGGGCTCGCACTCGTAGACGCCACGAGCGGCGACGAAGACCGAGCCCTTCAGCTTCAAGGTGCCGTCGAAGCCCGTGACCTGGCATGGGCCCGCCTTCACCTCGCGGGCGTAGCAGGTCGGGTCGCACACCAGGGGCGCCGCGTCGCGACAGGTGACCGTCGGACTCGCGAGCCCCTTCATCACGAACTTCACCTTGTCGACGGTGTGGGTCGGGAGGACCTCCGTCGTGTCCCGATGCTCGCGGATGACGATGACCTCGCTCGGAACCTCGACGGTCTCCTTCACGACGAGCAGCATCGGCTCGCCCCCCTCCCCCAGCGTGTCCTTGAACTGGATGCCCGTGGACAGCGCCAGGTCATGATCATGGTGACCAGCCTGTGATGGGTTCTGGCGACTGCCGGTGTCGCGCGGGACCGCGATGACCAGGTAGCGATAGAGCTCGGCGGGGGTGATGACGTTGTCACGGGTGGTGTCGGCGCCGCCGGTGATCGCGTCGATGAAGTGCTTGGCGAAGACCTCGCTGAAGCCGGTCTCCCCCAGCGACGTCGCGGACAGGTGGTAGGTGTTCGGGACATCCGGCCAGCTGCTGGCGACCGGTCCGACGAGCGCGAGATCTCCAAGGGAGGCGCCGTGCGCGGCATCGGTCACCAGCGCGTAGGAGCCCGCCTGAAGCCACTCGGGGAGGCTCTCTCCCAGGGCCGACACCGACAGGGAGGTGCCCGGCAGGTCGTCCGCCGAGGTGTCGTAGGTCAGCAGATAGGGGTCGTCGAAGTCCGCCCCCACGCCCTGGCCGACGAAGTAGACGAGCACGGTGTCCCGGTAGGTGACCAGCGGCGCCAACTCCTCGCGGAAGAGGCGCTCGAGCCGCTCCTTGGTGGCCTCCGAGTCCGTGATGAGGCGGACGTCGTCGTAGTTGGCCTCCTCGCGCAGGGCCAGGGCCACCCGGGCGGCGTCACCATGCGCAGCCGGCAGCATCAGCTCGGCCGGGAGGGACTCGTAGGTGGAGATGCCGACGACGACGGCGTAGCGTCTCGCGACGGGCTCCTCCGGGGGTTCCTGGGCCAGGGCCGCCAGCGAGAGCGCCAGGATCACGCGCCCTCCTCGAGCTCTGCCAGCAGCCCCTCGAGCTTCTCGATGATCTCGGGAGTGCTCTCCGTCGCGGGTGCGGCCTTGACCTCTTCGAGGAGCTCCCGCTGCCGGGCCAGTTCGGCTGCCACGTCGGCGTTGGCGTCGCGGCTCGCCGCGTGGACACTCTTCGACATCTCGCGGCAGGCCGTCGAGAGCTCGGCGTCCGAGTTGTGCAGCTCCATGGCCAGGTGCTGCCAGGTCGGACCGGCCGTGGTTGCGAACTCCCCAAAGGACGCGTCCCGGTTCTCCATCGCCTGGGCCGCGAGGGGGTTGGGGTTGGCCGCCGCTTCCGGGTCCTTCTTGATGGCGCCGACCTCGACCTTGTTCCTGGGGTCGCGGGTCTCCTCCGACTCGACGGAACCGACGGTCTCGGCCCCGATCTCCGGACCGTCCTTCGGACCGGAGGGTTGGGTGGAGAGAAAGAGCAGCACGGCAGCGCCGATACCAACCAGCCCTCCGAGCCCTATGACGAGGTTCTTGTTCATTGTCGTCCTCAGCCCAGGTTCCTGTAGAGACCCACGACGACGGTCTTGTCGTCCCCGCCCATGTTGGCGGTCAGGCCCACGCTCGGGGTGGTGGCGACCTGGTAGTCGCCGCACCGCCCCTTCATCTGCCGGTGGATCTCCACCGCCTGCTTGACGCCGGTGGCGCCGACCGGGTGGCCGAAGCCGACCAGCCCGCCGCCGGTGTTGACGGGGAGTCGCCCGTCGATCTCCGTGACGCCTTCCGCGAGCAGCGCGGCGCCTCGTCCCGCATCGGCGAAGCCCAGAGCCTCGTACATCAGGATCTCTGTCAGCGTGAAGCAGTCGTGGACCTCTGCCACCCGGACATCGCCCGCGTTCACGCCGGCGGCGGCGTAGGCGCGCTCGGCCGCGAGGCGCGTGGTGTCCAGCGCCGTGGGATCACCGTCCTCGTAGAGGCTGGTCGTGGCGTGGCCCAGGCCGACGATCTCGATGGCATCCGCCTCCCTGAGGCCCAGCTTGGCGAGCCCCTCCTGGGTGACGAGGAACATCGCGCTGGCGCCGTCTGACACCTGTGAGCAGTCCGTGACCTTGAGGTAGGGGTTGAATTCCTCGTTCGCGAGGAAGTTCGGGTTCCGATCGCTGGCGGCGGCGGCGTACTCGAGCGTCATCGAGGCGGCGCGCATGTGGGCGAGCGGGTTCTTGTTCGCGTTGCCGTAGGCCTTCACGGCGGCGCGCGCGATCTCCTCTTCCGTCGTCCCGTACCGCTGTCGGTAGTACCGGGTCCGTCGTGCGAAGAGCGCGGGGAAGGTGAAGTCGTCGATGGAGCGCTGGCGCTCGTAGTCCGCAGCCCGAGCGAGGTAGTCGCCGCCGACACGCGCCGACGCCGTCGTCTGGACCTCGACGCCCGCGACGAGGACAACGTCCGCACCAGCGCGGAGCGCATCGACGCCACAGGCCATGGCCAGCCCGCCGCTGGCGCAGGCGCCCTCGACACGCATGCACGGCTTGCCCCCGAGCGCCGGATCGACCCCCGCCAGCGCCGCGCCGAGGTGACCCTGGTTCACGAACAGCTCCCCCACGAAGTTGGCGACGTAGCCCTTGTCGACCTGAGCCAGATCCGCCCCGGTCGCCTCGGCCGCGTCCGCCACCGCCTGGGTGAGCAGCTCCCTCAGCGTCGGGTTGTTTCGCTTGCCGAAGTCAGGGTGGCGCTTCCAGATGAAATCGGGGTGCCCCTTGCCGATGAACGGCGTGTGGGCACCACCGGCGACGAAGACCCTGCGGTCCATGCGTGGCTCCGGGTGGAGGTGGTCTCCACTCCTAACCGCGTCTGGCGATCCCGGCTAGGCCGACGCCCGCCGCTGTTCTCGCAGGATGCCCTCCACCTCCGGGTGCACCTGGTAGAGCGTGATGACGGTGCCGAAGGTGTTCTTCCACTGACGGACACGCTCACGGCTCACGCCGAACTCGTTCGCGATCGCCTGTCCAGATTCGTTCGCCGCGAGGGCCTCGAGCAGTCGACGGAATCGACTGCGACCGTAGGACTTGATGAAGTTACGAGCGACGCGTTCGCGACTCTTCGCCGAGGCAGCCATGCTCTCGTCTCCCTGATGTGCCACATGAAGGATGCGGCGAGGTTCTTCCGTTCCGCGTTGGGACCTTGGTCCCGAGAAAACCTTACCACGAGTTGTTGACACGTCAATCGTTCGCGACGGAATCGGCCCAAAGAGCCCCTTCTTCCCGCACGATGCGCCGGCGATCGCGCCAACTCTCAGGTGCTACTCGAAGGGCAGTCTGGACGATCGTGCACTCAGATGGCCGCTGTTGGTAGCGATCCCCAACTCGGTGCCTGGCTCCCAGGCCGCCGGTCTCAACACGGCGAGCGCGAGTGTGCGACCATCGACGGTTGCCTCGGACGAGACGACGCCGAGTTGGTCCTCTCCCAGGAGGACCGCACCGCCAGTGCTCCCCTCCCCGTCCACGACGAGACCGGTCAACCGCTTGTTGACCTTGCCCATCGTGTCCATCCGGTTGATGACCTCCTGCCCGACGTAGCAGCCCTTGTCGAAGGCGCAGATCCGATCGCGCAGACCCATCTCGTGGACAAAGGCACGCTCGCCGAAGTCCACCGGCCAACGGGGCAGGCCCGCCTGGATGCGGAGACCCTCGAGGACCTCGACGGATGTGTCCGGACCGAGACTGACCCCGATCAGGTCGAAGCCGGAAAGGCCGCAGCGATCCGTGGCCGCGATCCAGCCTCCACCGTGGGCAACTATGCCATCCGGGACGGGCAGCCCGTGGGCCTCGAGGATGGCAGCGCTGTCCTCGCCCACCACGTGCACGATCCCGTGGCTGGAGGTGAGGTCCTCCAGCTCGATGGGGTCCATGATGATGTACATGTCCAGGCGCCGAGCGACCTCCTCGACATCCGCGCCGTCGATCACCAGGAGCGCCTGGTCGGGTGCGAGGCACCAGGCGTCGAGCAGCGCGAGCAGGCGACCCTTGCTGTCCGCCATGCCCGAGTGCCCGCCCTGTCCCGGCCGCCGGAAGGCGTTCGTCAGCATGCTGTTGCAGAAGCGCGGTGTGTCGCTTCCAGTCAGCCGCAAAACACCCGGGTTCCCGAGGTCGATGATCACGGGCTCTCCATCGTCCACACCGAGCCCTCGGCCTGGTCCGCGACGTAGAGGAGACCACCCAGGACCTCGATGGATCCTGGCCGCCCAGGACCGCTGCCGAGGACCCTGCCTCCAACCTCCCGGACCCCCATGAGGCCAGACGCCAAGAGCGTGCCGGTGCTCCCGTCCAGGGCGTGGGCCTCTGTGGCGTCGAGCTCGTCGCCATCGACGAACACACCGCTGTCCGTGCCCGTGACGAGCTCTCCGTCGAAGACGGTCACAGACAGAACCGCGATGTCCTTTTCGTAGACCGTCGCCGAGCTGCCGTCCGGCTCGACGGTCCAGACCACCTCTGCCACGGGGTCTGCGACGAGGAGTCGACCATCCAGCCAGGTGATGTCAGCGGGCCGGCGCATCGGCAGGCCGGCATCTCCGGCCTCGGCCAGGACCGTGACGTTCCGTCCACCTTCGAAGACGCCCACCCAGCCCGCAATGCTGTTGTCCGTGCCCGTCAGGTAGACGGTGCCGTCGTGGACGAGGACGCCCAGCAGCTGACCGAGGTCGTGGCCGACCTCTTCGACCTCGTCGTCCTCCGGAGACCACGACCACAGCGAGCCTCCGAACTGCGCTGTGGAGAGCAGCCGGTCACCATCGACAGCGAGGTCCCAGGCGAGGTTGTCCACCGCCCACGCGACAGCCATCGAGGCGCCTGGAGCGGAGGGGTCACCCGTGCCGTATCGGGTGGAGCCGTCCGTGCAGGCGAGGAGGAGCGTCAGCACGCTCCGGATTCTAGTCGATCCGCGTGTAGGGGAGAAGCGCCAGGTGGCGGGCGCGCTTGATCGCCGTGGTGATCTGGCGCTGCTGCTTGGCGGAGAGTCCCGTCAGGCGACGGGGCAGGATCTTGCCCCCCTCCGTCAGGAACTTCTTGAGGGTGTCGACATCCTTGTAGTCGATTTTTTCGATCTTGCCGATGCGCGGGGAGCGACGTCGTGCCATGGGGTTCTCCGAGTGCCGCAACGAGGGCGTGACGAGAGGCCAGCCGGGTTAATCCGCCAGGTGGTGGCGGGCAAGGCTCAGTCGGACTCGAGGCAGTCCCTCAGGCCCTGCAGTGACTGCCGCCACGTCTTGTCCTGGCTCTCACGGGCCTCCTCGTCGTCGAGCAGGCCGCCTCCGGAGTGGATCAGTCCGACCCGTGTCTCGTCCCCATCGCGGGCGATGGAGAAGCTGAGCACCGTGCCCTTGGTGTCTGCTGGCGAGTTTTCATCCCACCGGAGCTCGAACTTGCTGGTGGGACGGAAGGTCAGGATCGTCCCGACCTCCTCGACCGGTTCGCCATCGTCGTTCTCGCTGGTGAGCACGACGCGGCCGCCCTTCCGGCCATCCACCCGGGCCTCGTCGGCGTACCAGGACTTCCAGCCCTCGGCGGTCGTGAGCATTCGCCAGACGGCCCGTGGGCCGGCCGCGATGTGGATGAAACGGCGGATCGAAGCCAAAGCACGCGCTCATTAACCAACGGCTACAGTGCGGCAATGTGGTTGCTGCTCGCATGCAACGGCGATGGGGACAGTCCCATCCATCGGGAGAGCCTGCCGGTGGACGACACCGCCCTCGTGGAGACAGGCGAACCGCCCGAGCGCTTCGTCGGCGAGGGCGGCGGCTACGGCCATGCGCTCGCCAGCGACGGTGACCGGGTCTTCGTCTCCGCCCCATGGATCGGATCCGTGTACGAGCTCGACGGCACCTTGCACACGCTCGGCCCGGTCGGCTCCGGGTATGCGATGGCCTACGACGACGATCTGCTCATGGGGAACCCCTTGGAGGGCACGCTCTCAGACGGCACGGAGGGCGAATACGGGGCGGTGGTGCGTCGCGACGGCGGCTGGCTGCTCTCCAGGGGTCTCGGCGCCGAGTTTCCGTCCGGTCCGGTCGCGCTCCCGGAGAGACCCGCCGACCTGGCCTTGTGGAACGGCCAACGGGTCGCGGGCATGGCCCACGGCACACATGCCTTGTCCATCGAGGAGGAGCTCGTCGAGAGACTCGAGCCGGGCGACGGCGCTGGCTATGCCCTCTGCGTCGCTGACGTGGACAGCGACGGCGTCGACGAACTCGTGGTGGGCGCGCCGAACGCCGGTGTCGTCTACCTCGTCGAAGATGAGCTCGAGACCGCCGAGTCGGTGGTCGGCGAGGGGCGCTTCGGGCACTCCCTGGCCTGCGCGGAGGGCCTCCTCGTGGTCGGCGCACCCATGAGCGGCGCCGAACTCGCCGGCGAGGTCGTCATCTACGAAGACCTCGACCCGGTGGCTGTCGTCGAAGGCGAAGTCGGGGACACCCTAGGGGCGAGCGTGCTGCTGTCCGGAGACCGTATCTTCGCGGGCGCGCCAGGTAGCACCGAGGGAGCCGTCCTGCGGCTTCGCTGAGGACGATTGGAGACCAGCAGGACTGCGCCGACGAGGGCGACGAAGAGGAAGCCGGTGCCGAGTCCGACCAGGCACAGGCCCACTCCGACGAGCATCCCGCTCCTGCGCGTGACCGCCCGAGGATCGGGGGTGCGACTTCGAAGAGCGACCCAGAGGACCTCTCCGAGCGCCAGCGGCCATGCAGGAAGGAGATGGAGCACGGCAGCCGCCAGCGCGACCGCCCCGATCACGCGGAGTTCCGGCAATGGAGCCAACGCGAGCAGGCCGAGCACAGCGCTCCCCAGCGGCGCTGCGAGGGCGACGAAGTAGGCGGACCCGTCACCTCCACCGGAGGTCGCGTGGACACCCAGGCCGTGAACGCGGATCTCCCGAGCGCCGGCCAGGCGGGCGCCGAGTGCCTGGAACAGGACCGTCAGGCCCAGGCCCACGCTGAGGAGCGCCGCCGAGCGAAGGGACCCACCGAGCCCCTGCAGGCCGACGAGGGCGCCCAGGACGGCAGGCAGGGAGAGCTCCAGGCGCCACGTCGTCGGGGCGCTCTCGCGCTGGGACAGGGACTCGACGGTCTGGATCATCAGCGAGCAGGGGCTCCCGGAAGCGGGCATCACTGGTAGCGAGACTGCCCATCTCCCCCCGTGGGATCGGACCCGGGGCGACGGGTGTTTATGATGAAGCCCAGATGCGCAGCTACGATCCTTTCCGACTGGACTTCCGGCCCGAGCCAGAGCCTGTCCACGGCGAGATCCAGCCGGCCCTCCGCGTCGTCGAGGACGAGGACCTGTTGCACGGTCCGCGCTTCCCCTTGTGGATTCGGGTCGGCGCAGTCCTCATGGCCCTGGGCTTCGCACTGTCGACGGCGCTCTCCGGTGGGTCTCCGGTGCTCACGCACCCCGCCGTGCCTCAGGGGGAGCCCCTCACGCGTTGAACCAGGACGGGACCGCCAGCTCGATCGGTCCGCGAATGCGCGCTTGACAGGCGAGTCGGTCGCCTCGGGCAACGGCGGCTGCGCCCAGCGCGACCTTCTCCCGGTCCTCCATCGGCGAGAGATGCGTCGTCTCTCCGCGGACGATGACCCTGCAGGTTCCGCAGGACGCACAGCCACCGCAAAAGTGGTCCAGTGAAACCCGGAGGGACCTGGCCGCCTCGAGGACGGTCGCCCCAACCACCGCCTGACCCCCGCCGCGCTCCCCGAAGTCGACCTCGACCAGATCGCCGTCGTTCCAGGGAAGAGGCGGGCCCAGCGCGACCTGGCGCAGCCTCGCGGCCAGCTGGCGCAGCGCTCTGTACAGGACCGTTAGGCGACTTGCGGCGATCAGCCACCCCCTTCCGGGGCGGTAACTCGCCCATGGACTCGGCATAGCCCCCTCCCTGGAGCGAACCGATGACCAAGCTTGCCAACGCTGCCCTGGAGCTGTCCCGTCTGGACGACGTCATCCTCGTCGAGCTCACACTCGATGGCGACAACGCGGCCTTCGATGCTCTGTTCCATCGATACTCCGGGAGGGTCTACGCCATCGGCCTCGGGATGATGCGAAACGACGCCGAGGCCCATGATGTCGTGCAGGAGACCTTCCTCAACGCCTTCCGGAAGCTCCACACCTTCCGGAGGGAGAGTCCCTTCCGCGGATCGCTCTTCCGCATCGCCCACAACGCCGCCTTGATGCGCCTGCGCAGTCGCCGTCGCAGGCCAGAGGTGGCGCTGCAGGTCGACGAGGGCCATGCCCGGCCCCTGCCCGACCACAGACCCCTGGCGCTCGCTGGTCTCGAGACCCGGGAGCTGGGCCCCTACCTCGGCGGCGCGGTCTGACTCCAGGCCGTTGGATGAAACTCCGATGACACTGGGAGCGGTGGTGGCCAAGCCCATCGGCCACTACGATGAGGACGCCGCATGCCACGCCCATCGCCTCGTGAGAACCCCTGGCCCCGGGCCCTCGGGGTCTCGCTGGTGGTGCACCTGGTGGTCCTGGCCATCCCGCTCTGGCCCGAGGCCGGGGCAAGCGACCAGGATGACATCGTGGAGCTCGTCGAGTACGGCCTCGTTGAGCTCACCGCAGACGGTGTCGCCGAGCTCGGCGAGGACGCAGCGCCAGAGGAACCAGACCCGGCGGCCGGCGCACCGACGGTCGATGAGGCGCTCCTGGCCTGGCTGCCCGAGCCCCCGGAGGAGGTCGAGCCGCCAGCGCCCGAGCAGCCGGCCGAGCTCGAGCACGTCCAGTTCGACGAGACCTCCACCGAGAGCGACGTCGCCCCCGAGACCAACCGGATCGCGAGCAAGAACGTGCTGGCGGACCGTGACACTCGAGCGCTGACACCGGTCCTGGAGCGCGGGCCGACGGTGCCTGCCCAGCTCGGCGCACCGGGCAGCGTGGGCAGCGGGAGTCCGCAGAAGACCGTCGAGATGCAGACCGAGAGCGGGAGGAAGCTGGCCTCCGACGCCGAGGCCGTCGCGAGGAAGCGAGCAGCCCGCGAGAGCTCCGACGAGGTCAGCGACGGTGAGCGGGGCGCCGCCACCGCCGCGGGCGCAAGGAGCCTCGCGGAACGGGACGGCGGCCGCGAGGCGAAGGACCTGGAAGGGCGGGGCGCGCGCCCGGAGAGCCATCAGAGCGCTGGTCGGAATGCGGCCAGGGTCCTCGGCCAGGTGGAGAGCGCTCCGCTGGCCATCGATGGTTGGGAGCCTCACGCCGTCCGCGTCGAGCCCAGTCTCGGCCAGCCCGCGCCCTCGGCAGAAGCATCCGAGATCGAGACGGAGGACCGCGAGGATGACGACGCGGTCATGCAGGCCCGAGCAGAGCGCCGAGTTCGGGAGACCGGCGACGACGGTGAGGTCGAGCTGCGCACCCCCCAGCCGGTGGACCACGAAGAGGACGCCCCGGCGGTCGCGGACCTCGACGACCAGGGCGAGGACCTCGAGGAGGCGGACCGGGCCTGGGGTGGGGAGCAGGTCCAGGAGCGCAGCGTCGAGTCTGGCGCGACGGGCAGCACCGCCCTGACCGGAAGGACCGCGACCACCTCGCCGCTGGTCCTCGAGCGCACGGTCGACGATGGACCCGTCACCCAGGCGGAGGCGATGCTCCACCCACACGCGCACTACATGGACGAGGTCCGAACGGGCATCGAAGAGCGCTGGCGCGAGCTGACACCGCTCGAGGTCAGGGCGATGGGTCTGCAGGGAACGGCGGTCGTCGTCCTGGAGATCGATGGACGAGGCAGGGTGGTGACGAAGACGCTGACCAAGCGGAGCGGCCACAGCGAGCTCGACCAGCTGGCGCTCGCTTCCGTGCCGACGCGGGTCAAGCGCCCCCCGGAGGGAGCAGCCGACCCGACCTTCGTCTACGAGATGCGGTTCATCCACACGGATCGCTGGGCAAGCGCGAACTGAAGGGCGATACTGAGGGCTGGTGCACCCGATGAGCGACCGCTCCCGCCGCAAACGCCGCGAAGCGTGGGTCGCGCGCCTCGTCACCTGGGGTGCGATCTCACTCTTCCTCCACGTGCTCGTCCTGGGCGCGCTCGGACCGCTCTGGCCGTACATCTCGGAGCCGCCACAGCTGGAGTCATTCCAGCCTGACTCCCTGGTCTTCCTGGAGCCCTTCGAGGAGCCGGACGAGGAGCCAGAGGAGCCCGAGTACAGCGGGCAGATCGTCGAGGTCGCAGAGCCCGTCGACAAAGAGAAGCCAGTGGACTCCGACTTCCTGGCCGAGTTCGACCGCACGGTGCCGGATCAGACGCGGGTCGAGAAGTTCCGCGTCGACCGAGATGTCGTCAGCGACGTCTTCTCCCGCGAGGACCGGATCGAGGCCGAGGAGCTCGAGGATCTCAACGTCACAGAGGACAGCACCGGGGCCCAGGTCGGCAACGACCGCTTCGACCCGGATCGCAACGGGGCGCTCGCGTCGCTGCCGTCGCCTTTCGCCCTCACCAACAAGGACGGCCTCCAGAAGCCGGTTCCGGCCTCGCACCGCACCGAGTTCCTGGCGGGATCTCCCAGCAATGACTTGCTGGACGTCGAGCTGGGCGAGGCGGTCGCCCTCAACACCAAGGAGTTCCTGTACGCGAGCTACATCAACCAGATCAAGCAGCTCGTCTCCTTCTACTACCAGCAGAACCTCGACAACCTGCCTCGCGGAACCGTGCTCTCGAAGAGCCAGTACACGACCGTCGTCGACGTCACCCTCAGCAGCGCCGGGACCCTCGACGGCATCCTGATCAGCGACGAGTCGGGGAGCCCGCCGATCGACAACTGCCTCGTCGATGCCTTCAAGATCGCGGGCCCCTTCCCTCCCCCGCCCGATGGGCTCGTCGACGACGACGGTCGCGCGCGGTTGCCTCACTTCTCGATGACCTTGCAGGTCACGCAGGCCCAGGCCCAGTACGAGGGCATCGACCCGCGCTCCGGGGTGCAGTTCCCCGGCATCCTGAAGGCCCCCAGGTAGGCCTACTCGGCAACCTTGGACAAGGCAAAGGCCCGCGGCGCGTCGAGGAAGCCGAGCCCGAAGCCCTCCGAGAGGAAGACCATCTGGCCCTGCTCGAGGGACTCCCAGCGGTCCTCGTCCCCGATCCGCTCGCTGCTCACGATGAGGTGGTTGACGCACTTTCCCTGGGGGCGGACCGCTTCCATGCAGACCTTCTCCGCCGTGCAGGTCTCGATGTCGGTGCAGCGGATCTTCTGGGTTGCGAGGAACAGCTCCTTGCCGGCGCGCTGAGCGAAGAGGACGTCCCCGTTGGTGAGGATGAAGTTGACGATGGGGTGGTCCTCTGCGGCGACGGCGAGCGAGCGCTCGAAGATGTCGTTGAGGGCCTCGCGCAGGACAGCAGCAGCAGCTACGACATCCTCGAGAGGCTCGTGGCCATAGGGATCCACCCCCGCTCCCTCCAGCGCAGAGAGGAAGTAGTGGAAGAGGTGCTCGCTGTCGGTCGTTCCGAGGATGAGCTGCCGTCGTTGTTCTGGGATCCCACTGAGCATCCAGTCCCGCATGCGATCGAAGCTGAAGACCGTGCCGTTGTGGGCGAAGACCCAGCGCCCGTACCTGAAGGGATGCGAGTTCAGGTAGTCGGTGCCACCCACGGTGGCCCGGCGGACGTGGACGACGAAGGTGTGGGAGCGCAGGCGGGAGCTCGCGAGGCGGAAGCGGTCACAGGTGTGGGCGGCGTCCGCGGACTTCAAGATGTAGGCGTCCCGCCCGACGAAGTAGCCGATGCCCCAGCCGTGCGGATGCCCGCTGGCTTGAGCCGCCATTGCGTTGTCGGCCTCGACGAGGGAGCGGTGAGCCCTGGAGGCGACGGCGCTGCGGAAGCCAAAGAGCCTGCACATCGGGTTAAGTGAACCACACGTTCTCGCTGCGGAAGGCGGCACGGAGGCAGATTGGCGAACCTCGGCCTGACGGAGATGCTGGTCATCTTCATCCTGGTCGTCGTCTTCGTCGGCCCGGACGACCTCCCCGAGCTCATGAAGTTCCTTGGCCGGGCCTACGGCAAGATCCGACGAGCGAGCAACGAGCTCCGACGCGCCTTCACGCTCGAGGTCGACAAGGTCGAGGCGGAGGGCCGCGCCGCGGAGATTCGGAAACGGCGCGAGGCCCTGGTCGCCCGCCGGCGTGAGGAGACCGCCAGCCGCAAGGCCGCCGAAGAGTCCGGCGAGTCCCTCGAACCCGAGCCCGTTCCCAAGCCCGCGCCGGAGTCGGAGCCGAAGTCGGAACCGGCGCCCGAGACACCCGAGCACACGGCCACCGCGGAAGAGGCGCTCGAGGAGACGAAGGCAGAGGCATGAGCAACACGCGCGAGGCCTTCCCCAAGGCACAGGAGCCGAAACCGCCCGAGGAGCTCCGGATGAGCATCCTGGACCACCTCCGAGAGCTGCGGAAGCGGCTCATCGTCGTGCTGTGGACTGCAGGCATCTGCATCGTCGGCTGCTTCGTCTTCGCCATGGACATCTTCAACTGGCTCGTGGCCCCGATGAACCGCGCGCTGGTCGCCCACGGCGAAGGCACGATGGCGATCACAGACCCGACCGAGGGCATCATCACCTACCTGAAGGTGGCGCTGCTGGCGGGACTGGTCATCGCGAGCCCGGTCATCTTCTACCAGCTCTGGGCCTTCGTCGCGCCAGGGCTCTACGCGCGGGAGAAGAAGACCGTCATCCCGCTGGTCGTGGCCTCCACGCTGCTCTTCCTGATCGGGGCCAGCTTCGGCTACTTCGTCATCTTCCAGTACGGCTTCGAGTTCTTCCTCTCTGTCATCGACCCCGCCGAGACCGCAGCCGTCCTGTCGATCAACAGCTACCTCGTCACGGCGACCAAGCTCCTGGCGGCCTTTGGCCTGTCCTTCCAGCTCCCCGTCGTCGTCTTCTTCCTCGCCCGCATCGGCCTCATCGACGCTCGCGACATGGTCAAGTACTTCCGCTACGCCATCGTCGCGATCTTCGTCATCGCGGCCGTCATCACGCCACCAGACCCCCTGACCCAGACCTTGATGGCCGGGCCGCTGGTCGTGCTCTACGGCGTCAGCATCCTCATCGCCTGGGCGGTCAGCACGAAGGAGCGGCTCCCAGAGGGCGAGGAGTCATGAGAGCGCTCTACACCGACTCGCCGGCGCCGATCCGGCTGGAGATGCCCACGGAGCTGGATGTCCGCCTCGGGGGGCCCTTGCCCCGGGCCGACCTCGAGCTCGCGCGGCTCGCCACGGGCGAGGTCCAGGTCGGCCTCGGCGCAGAGGTCCTCGCGAACATCGCGTTGCTCCGAGCCATCCGCCTGGTCACCCAGGGCCACGTTCGCATCGTGGCGGGCGCCGCGGACGACCTCTTCTGTGACGACGCCTCGCAGAACGTGCTGCGGTCCACCGCAGTCGCAGTGTCCGCCTGTCTCGGCGGCGCCGACGCGCTCGTCATGACACCGCACGAAGACAGTGATCACGGTCGGCGGCTCGCCCTCAACATCCCGCGTGTCCTGCTCCAGGAGGCCTCGCTGCGCCGGGTCGCCGATCCAGCCGCCGGCAGCTGGGCCATCGACTCCCTGACCGCCGAGCTCGTCGATGTCGCAGCGCCGCCGCTGCACCCCCACCCGGGCGAGTCGCAGACCGCGGAGGGCATCGGCATCCGGTCCAGCTACGGCCCAGAAGACCTCGACGGGGTCGAACTCCACCGCGAGCCTGGGGTGACCCCGTACGTGCGCGGGCCATACGCGTCGATGTACACGGGCCGCCCCTGGACGGTGCGCCAGTACGCCGGTTTCTCGACCGCCGAGGAGTCCAACGCCTTCTACCGGCGGAACCTCGCCGCTGGTCAGAAGGGCCTGTCGATCGCCTTCGATCTGCCTACGCACCGCGGCTATGACTCGGACCACCCCCGCGTCGGCGGAGACGTCGGCATGGCCGGAGTCGCGGTCGACTCGATCCTCGACATGCGGGTCCTGTTCGACGGCATCCCGCTCGATGGCATGAGCGTGTCGATGACGATGAACGGCGCCGTGCTGCCCATCATGGCCCTCTACATCGTCGCTGGCGAGGAGCAGGGGGTGCCCGCAGAGGAGCTCTCCGGGACCATCCAGAATGACGTCCTCAAGGAGTTCATGGTCCGGAACACCTACATCTACCCGCCGGCTCCGAGCATGCGCATCGTGAGCGACATCTTCGCCTTCACCTCGGAGAGGATGCCGAGGTTCAACAGCATCTCGGTGAGCGGCTACCACATGCAGGAGGCCGGAGCGTCCGCCGATCTGGAGCTCGCCTACACGCTGGCCGATGGCATCGAGTACGTACGCTCAGGTGTCGCCGCGGGTCTCGACGTCGACGCCTTCGCGCCACGAATCAGCTTCTTCTTCGGCATCGGCATGGACTTCTTCATGGAGATCGCGAAGCTGCGGGCCGCCCGCTTGCTCTGGGCCGAGCTCATGGAGGAGTTCGAGCCCGACGACCCCAAGTCCAGCATGATGCGGACCCACTGCCAGACGAGCGGCTGGAGCCTCACCGCACAAGACGTCTGGAACAACGTCGCGCGGACCTGCGTCGAGGCCATGGCGGCTACCTACGGCGGCACCCAGAGCCTCCACACCAACGCGCTGGACGAGGCCCTCGCGCTGCCCACCGACGCCTCCGCACGCATCGCCCGCGACACCCAGCTCTTCCTCCAGACCGAGGCCGACACCTGCCGGACTATCGACCCTTGGGGGGGCAGCTTCTACGTGGAGCGACTGACCCACGAGCTGGCTGGGCGCGCCCGGGATCACCTGCGCGAGATCGACGAGCTGGGCGGCATGGCGGCGGCCATCGCCAAGGGCATCCCCAAGCTGCGCATCGAGGAAGCCAGCGCCCGGACCCAGGCTCGCATCGACAGCGGAGACAAGGCCGTCATCGGGGTGAACTGCCACCGGCCAGCGACGGACGAGGCGATCGAAGTCCTCAAGGTCGACAACGTGGCCGTGCTCGCGGCGCAGAAGGCGCGGCTGGCCGCCCTCCGAGCCGATCGGGACGACGAGGCCGTCCTGGACGCCCTCGCTGCACTGTCCGAGGCCGCGGTGACCGGAGGGGGAAACCTGCTGTCGCTGTCGGTGCAAGCGGCCCGGGCGCGGTGTACGGTCGGAGAGATCTCCGATGCGCTGGAGCAGGCCTGGGGGCGTCACCGGGCCGAGACCCTCACGGTTCGCGGCGTCTATCGGGGAACCCTGCAGGAGGCCGGCGCCGACATGGACCAACTCCACAGCGCGATCGACCGCTTCGAGGCCAGCGAGGGCCGGAGGCCCAGGATCCTCCTCGCCAAGATGGGGCAGGACGGACACGACCGCGGCCAGAAGGTCATCGCCACTGCCTTCGCGGACGCTGGCTTCGACGTAGACGTCGGGCCGCTCTTCCAGACCCCAAAGGAGACCGCGAGGCAGGCTGTGGAGAACGACGTGCACGTCGTCGGCGTGTCCTCGCTGGCTGCGGGGCATCTCACGCTGGTCCCCGCTCTCGTCGCCGCGCTCCGCGCGGAGGGCCGCCCCGATGTGTTGGTCGTGGTGGGCGGTGTCATCCCCCCACAGGACTTCCAGGAGCTCCGCGCCGCCGGCGCCGCGGCGATCTACCCGCCGGGTACCGAGATCCGCGGCGCCGCGACCGAGCTGGTGAGCCTCTTGTCCGCGCACCTGGGCCACGGGTGAACATCCAGACCCGAGGCGGCCTCGCCCGTGCCATCACCCTGATCGAGAGCGGTCGGGCCGATCATCGCGAGCAAGCACTGGCCCTGCTCGAGGCGCTCATGCCCCGCACGGGCGGCGCGATCCGCGTGGGCATCACGGGGGTGCCGGGGGTCGGCAAGTCCACCTTCGTCGAGGCCCTCGGCTGCGAGCTGGTCGCTCGAGGGCACAAGGTGGCGGTGCTCGCAGTGGACCCGTCGTCGGTGCGAAGCGGCGGCAGCATCCTCGGCGACAAAACCCGCATGGAGCGCCTGGCGCAGCTCGACGGCGCCTTCATCCGGCCCTCCCCGACCGGGGGAACTCTCGGCGGCGTCGCAGCCCGTACCCGTGAGTCGCTGCTGCTCTGCGAGGCCGCCGGCTACGACGTGGTCCTCGTCGAGACCGTCGGCATCGGGCAGAGCGAGCTCTCGGTCGCCTCGATGACGGACTTCTTCTGCGTGCTGATGCTCGCAGGTGCCGGGGACGAGCTCCAAGGCATCAAGCGCGGCCTGATGGAGCTGGCGGACGCGCTCGTCGTGCACAAGGCAGACGGTGACAACCTCCTGGCGGCGAAGCGGGCAGCGGTCACGTACCGGAGCGCACTCCACCTGCTGCACGTCGGCTCACAGTGGGAACCCCGGGTCACCACGGCCTCGGCGCTGGAGGGCACCGGCATCGACGAGGTCTGGGAGATCGTGCTCGAACACCGAGCTGCCACGGATCTCGAGGCCAGGCGCAGGGAGCAGGCCCGCAGCTGGCTCTGGTCGATGGTCGACGAGGGGCTGCGCGCCCGGGTCCGGGCTCGCGAAGACGCCAACGAGATCGAGGCGGCGGTGGTCGCTGGTGAGCTGCCAGCCACCGTTGGGGCGCAGCGCCTCCTCGGCTGAACCCCGGGCCTACTCGATCCGCAGGAGCGTGGCCCCGGTCTCCACCGCGTCGCCAGGGCTGACCAGGACCTCCGCGACGACGCCGTCGACGGGGGCATGGACCTCGTTCTCCATTTTCATGGCCTCGACGACGAGCACCGTGTCTCCGGTGCTCACGATGTCCCCCACCGCCACCGAGACCGCGACGATGCGCCCTGGCATCGAGGTCGTGAGCGTGCCGTTGGCGGTGCCCCCGGAGAGCCGCAAGGCACTCTTCCGAGGGTCGACGACGGAGCAGGCGTGGTGGGTCCCGCGCAGGTCGACGTCCCAGCCGCCCTCCGAGCGCACGAGCCCGGCGTCGTGGCTCCGGCCCTCTATGAGCAGGTGGAGCACCGCGCCGAGGCGCCGACCCTCCACCTGGCGAGGTGGATCCTGGTCGATCGCGACCAGCCAGCCCTCGCCCGAGCGCTCGATGTGGACCCGCCGGACGACACCACCGATGGTGATCTCGTAGGTCATCGCTTCCAGCCCAGGTGGCGCTTCCAGGCCGAAGCGGTCCCGTCAGCTGGGGCTGGAGTGCGGCGGTGGTCGAGCTCGAACTGTGCGATCGCCGCGGCTGTCGCGGCCACCTCGTCGTTCCGTAGATCCTCCAGATCGTTCAGCAACTCTGGAGTGATGAAGGCCGTCGTGTAGTCCCCGGCCAGGAAGCGCTCGTCCGCGAGGACGCGACGGAAGAAGCCGATGGAGGTGCGGATCCCCGTGACGCGGTACTCGCGCAGCGCCCGATCGCACCTCCGGATGCACTCTTCGCGATTCCGGCCCCAGACGACGAGCTTCGCGATCATCGGGTCGTAGTGGACCGGGACCTCGGTCTCCTCCGTGACGCCGCTGTCGACGCGAACGAAGGGGCCGGAGGGCTCGCGATAGGACCGGATGCGTCCAGGGGCGGGCATGAAGTCCCGGGCAGGATCCTCTGCGTAGATCCGGCACTCGATGGCGTGGCCGTGCACGCGCAGGTCGTCCTGCCCGAAACCCAGGGGCTCGCCGCGGGCGATGCGCAGCTGGGCCTGGGCGAGGTCCACGCCGGTGACCATCTCGGTGATCGGGTGCTCGACCTGCAGCCGCGTGTTCATCTCGAGGAAGTAGAAGCCGCCGTCCCCGCCATAGAGGAACTCGACGGTTCCGGCGCCGACGTAGTCCACGGCCTTCGCCGCCGCGACCGCCACCCGGCCCATCTCGTCGCGGGTCTCCTCGGCCAGCACGGGGCAGGGAGTCTCTTCGAGCACCTTCTGGTGACGGCGCTGGATCGAACAGTCCCGCTCGAAGAGGTGGAGGGTGTTGCCGTGCTGGTCGGCCAGCACCTGGATCTCGACGTGGCGCGGGTTCACGACGAACTTCTCGAGGTAGACCGCGTCATCCCCGAAGGAGTTGCGCGCCTCTGACCGAGCAGCACGGAACGCGGCGAGGAGGTCCCCTGGCCGCTCGACCTTGCGCATGCCCTTTCCGCCCCCGCCCGCGGAGGCCTTGAGCATCACGGGGTAGCCGATGTCCGCCGCGATGCGGAGGAGCTCGTCCTCGTCCTCGATCGCCTCCAGCGTGCCTGGCACGAGGGGAACCCCGGCAGCCTGCATGAGCTGGCGCGAGCCGGTCTTGCTGCCCATCATCGTGATGGCATGGGGCGAGGGTCCGACCCAGGTGAGACCCGCGTCGATGACCGCCTGCGCGAAGCTGGCGTTCTCCGAGAGGAAGCCGTAGCCGGGATGGATGGCGTCGGCCCCGGTCTCCGCCGCGACCTCCAGCAAGCGGTCCGCGCGGAGGTAGGACTCGCTCGCCGGGGCGGGGCCGATGTGGCGAGCGAAGGTCGCCATGCGTACGTGGGGTGCGGTCCGGTCCACGTCGCTGAAGACCGCGACGGTCTCCAGCTCCAGCTCGGCGCAAGCCCGGATGATCCGAACCGCGATCTCGCCACGGTTTGCTATGAGGACCCGCTTCACGGCGCGTCCGTATCCTGCTCCGGTGTCCTACGCCGTAGGCTGCGCGTCCCCGGACTTCGCGGACTTCTCGGCTGCCTTGATGGCCTCGATCTCCGCCCTCTTCGCCTTCAGGTTGTCTGCGCCCAGCACCAGGTCGAGGACCTGCTCCATGCGGCTGCAGAAGTGGAAGGTCAGCTCGCTCTGGATCTCATCCGGAACCTCGACCAGGTCCTTTCGGTTCTTCTCCGGGAGGATGACCGTCGTGATGCCGGCGCGGTGGGCAGCGAGGACCTTCTCCTTGATGCCACCGACCGGGAGGACGGCCCCGCGGAGGGTGGCCTCGCCGGTCATGGCGATGGCCGCGTCGACCTTGATGCCGGTGAGCAGCGACACGATCGCCGTGAGCATCGTCACGCCCGCGGAGGGCCCGTCCTTAGGCACCGCACCGCTGGGCACGTGGATGTGGATGTCCTCCTTGTCGAAGACGTCCTCGTCGATGCCGAGCTCGGGCGCCATCGAGCGAATGTAGCTGCGAGCAACGCCGACGCTCTCCTTCATGACGTCGCCGAGCGAACCCGACAGGGCCAGCTGGCCCTTGCCGCGCATGCGGGTGGCTTCGATGAACAGGATGTCGCCGCCGACGGCGGTCCAGGCCAGACCTGTCGCCACCCCGGCCACGCTGGTGCGCTCGGCCACCTCGTTGAAGAAGTGGATCGGGCCTCGGATCTCCTCGATGAGCTCCGTCTCGATCGCCACCGTCTCTGTCGTGCCGCCGGCGATCTCGCGGGCGACCCAGCGGGCGCAGGCGGCCAGCTCGCGCTTGAGGCTGCGCACGCCGGCCTCGCGGGTGTACGCCATGATGAGGTGCCGGATGGCGTCATCCGTGATCGTCATCTGGGTCGGCAGGAGCCCGTGCTCCTCCAGGACGGTCTTGAACAAGAAGTTCCGGGCGATCTTGACCTTGTCCTCGGGCGTGTAGCCAGGGATGCGGATGACCTCCATGCGATCGAGCAGCGGCCCGGGGATGGTGTCGGCCACGTTCGCCGTCGCGATGAACAGAACGCTGGAGAGATCGAAGGGCAGGTCGAGGTAGTGGTCGCTGAAGGTGTCGTTCTGCTCTGGGTCGAGGACCTCCAACAGCGCGCTGGAGGGGTCGCCTCGGTAGTCGCTCCCGAGCTTGTCGATCTCGTCGAGGATGAAGACGGGGTTGTTCGAACCCGCCTTCTTCAGCGACTTGATGATCTTGCCCGGCAGCGAGCCGATGTAGGTGCGCCGGTGCCCCCGGATCTCGGCCTCGTCACGGACGCCACCGAGGCTCATCCGAACCATCTTGCGCCCGAGGGCGCGGGCGACGGACTTCGCGAGCGAGGTCTTGCCGACACCAGGCGGTCCGACGAGGCAGAGAATCGGGCCCTTCATGTCGCGCTTGAGCTTGAGCACGGCGAGGTACTCGACGATGCGCTGCTTGACCTTCTCGAGGTCGTAGTGGTCTTCGTCCAGGATGACCTGGGCCCGGTCGACGTCGAGGTGGTCCTCTGTCTGGGCCGACCACGGCAGCTCCGTCAGCCACTCGAGGTAGGTGCGCGAGACGGTGTACTCGGCGGCACCGGGGCTCATCCGGGCCATGCGCTTGAGCTCCTTGTAGGCGGCCTGCTCCGCGTCCTTTGGCATGCGGGCCTTCTTGATCGCCTTCTTCAGGTCCTCGAACTCTTCCTGGCGCTCGTCGACCTCGCCGAGCTCCTTCTGGATGGCCTTGAGCTGTTCGCGCAGGAAGTACTCCCGCTGAGCCTTGTCCATCTCGCCCTTGACCTCGGTCTGGATCTTGTTGGACAGCTCGAGGACCTGGATCTCCTTCTGGAGGAGCACGATGACCTTCTCGATCCGCTCCTTGGTGCCGAAGGTCTCGAGCAGCTCCTGCTTCTCTTCGACGCCGATCGACAGGTTGGTGGCGACGATGTCGGCGAGCATCCCCGGGTTGTCGATGCTGCGGACGAGGAAGCTCGCCTCGCTCGGGATGTGGGGGGACAGGTCGATGATGCGCCGGGCGAGCTCACGGAGCTGGGACAGGAGCTTGTCGAAGTCGCGACCCTCGCTCATGTCCTGCTCGTGGACGGAGACCGCGGCGCGCAGGTAGGGATCTGTGGCCGCCCATTTCTCCACCTTGATGCGCGAGAGTCCCTGGATGATCACGTTGAGCTTGTTGCCCGGCATGATGACGGACTTGAGGATCTTGACGACCGTGCCCGTCTGGTAGAGCTCGTCGATCGCCGGGTCCTCGTTCTTGGCGTCGCGCTGGGCGACGATCCCGAGCAGCTTGTCCCCGGCCATGGCCTCTTCGATGGCCTTGAGCGACTTCTCCCGGCCGACGTTGATGGGAAAGGCCAACACCGGGAAGATCACCGTGTTGCGAATGGCGAGGACCGGAAGCTCCAGCGCCGACGGGAGGCTCGCGCCCTCATGCTCGGACGGATTGGTCATGGGGACTCCAATGTCGAGAGACTGTTCGGCCCCAGTATCCGGCAAGTCACGGCGGGGCCCTTCCTACAGAACATCCGTCCGCGCAATCGGTCAGTCCAGCCAGTCCCTGAGTACTTCGTCACGGTCCGCGCCCAGCGCTGGCGGAGGCCGCGCGGCGGTCCAGGCGGCCTCGCTCAACCGAAAGCCAGGAGGAAGGCTGAAGACCTCGCCCTGGCCTCCAGGATGGGGGTGGGCGCAGGGGTGGGCCCGCTTCAGCGCGTCCGGCACCGACGCCATCGCTCCTCCAGCGATTCCGAGCTCTCCGAGCCTGCTCGTCCAGGCCTCGACGGTGCGCTCTCGGAATCGGGGCTCCAGCTCCGAGTCGAGCTCGGCGCGGTGGGCGATGCGAGCTGCATTCGTGGCGAAGCGCGCGTCGAGGTGCCAGCTCTCACCGAGCGCCTTGCTCAGCGACGCGAACATGCTGTCACTGCCACAGGCCACGTTCACCCACCCATCGCTGGCCTGGTAGGGCTGGTAGGGATGGATGCTCGGGTGGGTGTTGCCACGGGGAACAGGCACCGAGCCGCCGTTGAGCCAGGCCGAGGCGTGGTAGCTGAGCAGGGCCAGCTGGCCGTCCAGCATCGAGACGTCGACGAAGGCCCCCTCCCCTGTCCGCTGTCGCCTGACCAACGCAGCGAGGATCCCCTGGGTGGCGTTCATGCCCGCGACGATGTCCGCGATCGACGTGCCCGTCTTCCATGGCACCTCCCCGGTCCCGGTGATGCTGGGGATCCCCGAGAGTCCCTGGATGACGAGATCGTAGCCGGCACCCGGCCGGTCCTGGCCGAAGCCGGAGATCGAGCAGTACACCAGCGGTGGGTTGGCCTCCCGCAGCGTCTCGTAGCCGAGCCCCAGCCGAGCGCACACACCCGGTCGGAAGTTCTCGATGACCACGTCGGCCTCTCGTGCGAGACGCTGAACCATGGCGAGGTCGTCCGGGTCCTTCAGGTCGGCGACGATGCTGCGCTTGCCCCGGTTGATAGAGAGGTAGTACGTCGAGATGCCCTGCGAAAAGGGCGGCCCGAAGCCCCGCGTGTCATCGCCTTGGGCGTGCTCTATCTTCACCACGTCCGCGCCGAGATCGGCCAGGGTCATCGTCGCGAATGGGCCGCTCAGCACTCGGGTGAGGTCGAGCACGCGGATGCCGTCGAGGGGGTTCGACATGTCGATTCGCCTTAGTCTTGGAGCGCTTGAGGAATAGCTCGTGGACGTCGCGCTCGGCATCGGGTTCTGGATCGCGGCCACCGTCTATGGTGGCGCGCTGTTCGCCTTCGCGATTCTCCTGAACGCGCGCAGGCTCGTCGCGGACGGAGGGGCAGAGCACGTCGTGCGCGTGTGGTGGGCCTGGGGCCCCGGCCAGGGCTTGTCGCTGGGGCTCTTGATCCTCCTCGGCGCGGTCCGCTACTACCTCGAGGTGGGGGGCTTCTCCTGGCCTCTGGAGACCCAGCCACAGCAGCTCACCGCTGCGGCCCACGTGGTCTTTCTCGTGATGTGGGGCTCTTCCTTCCACGCCGAGATCTGGACGCTGGAGCCCTGCCGCAAGCTCGACCACCAGGGCGCGGTCACCGACCGGCCTGCCTACGAGGCCGCTGCGGGCGCGGTCGCGCGCCAGGTCACCTTCAACGCGCTGCTCTTCTGTGCCGTCGGGATCCTGCTGCTGTTGGCCTAGTTCCCGCATTCCGAAGTCCCGAACCTCGTCCACCGTCTCGTTGCGGGAACTACGGCACGCGAAGCGGGCCGCCGAGGGGGGCGCCGAAGGCGCCGGTGGAAGGCGCGTCGCGACTTCTGCCGAGGGGCACTAGTCGGACAGCCGGCCCCACTCCCTCAAGCGCCGCTCGTAGCGCGTGCCCTCGTGAGCGGGCCACGAGCGTGTCCAGAGCTCCGGCGGAGATCTCGTCGGGAGCTCCTCGCGCAGGTCCCACAGGACGTATTCCCCCTCCACCAGGACCGGATCACCCAGGATCTCCACGAGCGCCTCGGTGGTGTCGAACACGGCCTCCTCACGCTGCTGGTCGGAGAGGCGTTGCTTCGCCCACTGCTTGATGTCGACCTCGGCGAGATCCCTGTGGAAGACGACCCACCGGAAGCCCTCGTCCTCGAAGCGCTGCCGCTGGCCCTCGCTGTAGGTCTGCACATCACCGCGGCTCCGGGTGGCTTCGATCAGGGCCGAGACGAAGCTGTTGCGGAGGCGGTTCTTGAAGCCCTCGGGCCACAACAGCCGCGCGTTCTCCCCCATGCCTCCGAAGAGCTTCTGCTCGTGCATGGTCTGCCAGACGATCGCGGGCTGGGAGATGCCGAAGGGGAGGTGGATCACTCCCCCGCCCTCGTCGCGCACGATCTCGAAGGTGCGCGGCAGCGTCGCGTCGCGGGTAACGAAGGGAAAGACGCCATAGAGCGCCGAGTCCGCCAGCGACACCACCGTGAACAGCCCGCAGGCCAGCGGGATCCAGCGGCCCCAGCCGCGCTCGAAGGCCCGCTGTGCGAGCCCGCCGAGGCCCACGCAGAGCACCAGGAAGAGCACGCTGGCCATGCGATAGGGGAACCACAGCCGGTCGAAGGCAGGGAGGTAGTGGTAGAGCGCCATGTACCAGGGCAGGACGACCGGGCCGTCGGCGCCAGGCCCCTCGTAGACCGGCCCGATGGCGAGCAACAGGATGGCCAGGAAAGCCGGCACCCATCGCCAGCGGTCGCGTCCGAGAGCCAACCAGGCGAGCAGACAGGGCCACCAGGCCCAGTTCGTGAGGAGCGGCGCGCCCTCGAACTCGGCGAGCAGCAGCCCGTGCAGGTTCGAGCTGACGTTGTTGGACAGCGCCGACGGCAGGGCGAGCATCTCGGCCGGTCCGTCGCTGAGCCCGGGCACCGCGCCCTCCGCCGCGAGCCCCGCCATCCTCAAGGCGGCCGGGAGCACGAGCAGGGCACACATCGCTCCGGCTACGGCGTAGCGACCCAAGAGCCGCCCGCGCTCCTCGCTGCGAACGAGCGCATGGAGCCCCAGACCGAACAGCAGGAAGGCGACGAACCAGCCCATGAACCAGTAGGTCCAGGCCTGGAGCGCCACGAAGAGCCCGCAGTACAGCGCGTTGCGCCAGCGAGAGTCCTTCTCCATGGCGAGGAAGCAGTGCACGGCGAGCGGGAGGAAGGGCAGGAAGGCCTGCGTCAGGCGTCCGCAGGTGATCTCGAAGACCACGTAGGGGTTGAGCATCCAGGCCACCGTGGCGGCGATGACCGCCCAGCGCGAAGTGAAGAGCCCCCGCGCGAGCACCCTGAAGGTGAGCGCGTTGGCCACCAGCATGGCCAGCACGAACCACCGCTGGTAGCCCGGGTTGCCGAAGAGCCAGTACAGCGGGGCGGCGAACAGCGCGTCGACGAAGTTGTTCCCGGTGTGGGCGAAGATGTCCTTGCCCAGCGGGTAGAAGAAGAAGTCCGTGAAGCCGGGGTCCGTGAGCGTGGTGACGCAGTGCTGGACCCACCAGTAGAACCAGAGGGTCCCGTAGGCGTCGACCCCGTCGCCGACGACGTGCCCCGAGGCCAGCGCCGGAGAGATGGCGAGCAGCGCCAGGCCCACGTAGGCCAGTACCTCCAGCCCGAGCCCCCGATACCTCACTTCTTCTTCTTGAACTCCCGCCACCAACGGGGTCCGATGATGCCGAGGATCACGAGGCAGGATGCCGTGACGAAGAGCGCCTCGTCGAGACCGAAGACGATGTCGCTCATCTCTCCCTCGAGGTGCGGTGTTGCTTCGCGATGCCGGCCTCGACGAGAGCATCGACGTCGACGCCAGCGTCGCCGAGGATGGCACGGGTGTGCTCGCCGAGGAACGGAACCTGTGGCGAAGTCGACCACGGGAAGGGCGCTCTGGCCATCGGGATGCCAAGGACCTCTTCGAAGGACCCGCGAGCGACGTGCTGCGGATGCTCGGAGACCTCGCGCGCCGTCAGGGCGGGGCCGACGCAGCAGGCCTGGAGGGACCGGACCCAGCTGTCGCGGGACCTCGTGGCGAAGAGCGCGGCCAGCGCCTCCGGCTCGGGGGCGACCGGAGCCTCGAGCTGCGCGACGAACCTCATCCAGAACTTGGGCTCGATGGGACCCAGCGTGATCCAACCGCCGTCGGCGCAGCGATACGAGCGGTAGCTGGCCAACCCGCCAGTCAGCATCTCGCCCTGGGGACGCAGGTCGCGGTCCTCTGACACGGCCATTGCGAGGTGTGGGGCGAGCAGGGACAGGGCGCCTTCGGTCATCGAGACGTCCAGCAGCCGTGTGCCCCCCTCCCGGTCGCGCCCGAGCAGGGCGGCGCAGATGGCGAGCGCCGCGGTGAGCGCACCCCCGGCGAGATCTGCGATCTGCACGGGGTGCGGCGCGCCACGCCCGTCGGCCGCCACGACGCCCGCGTAGCCGAGGTAGTTCAGGTCGTGCCCGGGCTCTTGCGCCAGGGGACCCGTCTGGCCGAAGCCGGAGAGCGAGCAGATCACGAGCTTCGGGTAGCGCTGCAGAAGCTCCTCCGGCACGAGCCCGATGCGCGCCAGGGAGCCTGGTCTGAAGCCCTCCAGCAGCACGTCAGCGCCCTCGAGCAGGGCCCGAAAGGCCTCCAGCCCCGCGGGCTCGCGCAACTCCAGCGCCACGGACTTCTTCCCCCTGTTCACGGCGGCGAAGAAGACGCTCTGCCCTTGGAGCAGAGGCGGGAGATTCCAGGTGTAGTCCGAGGTGTCAGGCGGCTCGACGCGTATGACCTCTGCCCCCAGCGCGCTGAGGTACCAGCTGCAGAAGGGCCCCGGCAGCAGGCGTGAGAGGTCCAGCACTCGCAAGCCCCTGAGAGGGCCCGGGTTCCGTTCCATGGGCTTCGTGTAGCGGGTTAGGGCCCGTTCTGTGAGACCGAAGCCGCTCTTCATCATCTCGGACGGCACCGGCGACACCGCCGAGAAGGTGGTGCACGCCTGTCTGCTGCAGTTCGCTGGTGCGCCGGTGCAGCCCCAGACCTTCCCGCACGTCTCCGACGCGGAGGAGATCCGCCGGCTCTTCAAGCTGGCCAAGGAACACGACGCCCTCGTCGTCACGACGCTCGTTCGTGGCGAGCACCGCGACGAGGCCGCGCGCCTCGCCCAGCAGTATCGACTGGCTTTCGTCGACATCGTCGGCAACATGCTCTCGAGCCTGAGCAACTACCTGAAGGTCGCCCCGCTGGAGACAGCCGGGCTCCTGCACCGCGCCGACGATCGCTACTTCCGGCGGGTGGCCGCGGTGGAGTTCACGGTCAAGGCAGATGACGGAAAGGAGCCCAGGATGCTCCGTGACGCCGAGATCGTGCTCGTCGGCGTGTCACGCACGAGCAAGACCCCGCTGTCGGTCTTCCTGGCCCACAAGGGCTACCGCGTCGGCAACGTGCCCCTGGTCCTCGATCGTGAACCGCCAGAGCCGCTCTGGGACGTCGACCCCCGCCGCATCTTCGCGCTCACGATCGACCCTGAACACCTCCAGGAGATCCGGAGGCAGCGAATCGAGCAGATGCGAATGTCGGACCGGACCAACTACTGCCAGATGGACTACATCATGGCGGAGCTGGACTACGCCCACGACCTCTTCGATCGCAACCGCGACTGGCCGGTGATCGACGTGACGAACAAGGCAGTCGAGGAGACCGCCGCCAACATCCTCAAGGTCCTGGCTGCCAGGGGACTCGCCACGCACGTCGGCGAGGTGGGCCAGCTGTGATCCGGGTCGTCGGGGCCGTCGCCGTCGTCGATGGACGGGTGCTCCTGGCGCGCCGGGGCCCCGGCTCCTACGAGGGCCGTTGGGAGTTTCCCGGAGGCAAGGTCGAGGCTGGCGAGGACGATCGCGCCGCTCTCGCCCGTGAGATCAGAGAGGAGCTCGCCGTGTCGGTGAGGGTCTCCGAGCACCTGGCCACCGGCTCCGACGAGCGCATCGAGCTCCACTGCTACCGCGTGCAGCTCGATGGAGAACCCCGAGCGCTCGAACACACCGAGCTGGCGTGGTTCCCGCTCTCCGCCCTCGCGAGCGTGGATGTTCCCCCAGCGGACGTCCCCGCAGTCGAGGCCTTGCTCGCGGGCGTATAGTTCAAGTTGGCACGCCTCTCTCCCCTGCGGGCCTTGACCCCGGAGCCTCCGCCTTGATCGGGTCGGTGATCGACAAGTACCAGGTCCTCGAGAAGGTCGGCGAAGGCGGCATGGCCACGGTCTACCTGGGCAAGCACGTCACCCTGGGGCGGGTCGTGGCGATCAAGGTGCTCCACCCGCACCTCTCTGCGTCGACGCGGAATCGCCTGCGCTTCGAGCGCGAGGCCCGGGCGATCGAGCACCTCGACCACGAGAACATCCTGGAGATCTACGACTACAGCGGCCGAGACGTCCAGGACTGCTACATCGTCACGGAGTTCGTGAAGGGGAGGACGCTGCACGCGCTCATCTCGGAGCGGGGGCTCGTGCCATCCGAGGTCGCGGCGATGGTCGGGCTCAGGCTGGCCTCTGCCCTGGCCTATGCCCACCACGCGGGCATCATCCACCGGGACCTCAAGCCCGAGAACGTGATGCTCTCGGACGACGGGACCGTGAAGCTGATGGACTTCGGCATCGCGCGTTTCCTCGACGAGACGACGGTGACGATGACCGGGGCGCTGGTCGGCAGCCCCGCCTACATGAGCCCCGAGCAGGCACTGGAGCGCGCTGTCGACGCGCGGAGCGATCTGTTCTCCCTGGGCTCGCTGCTGTTCCACCTCGTGACGGGGCGCCTCCCCTTCACCGGAAGCAACCCCAGCATCATCCTGCGGAACATCATCGAGGCTCGGCGGGCGGATGTCCTGGAGCTCCAGCCCGCCGCGAGCGCGCGCCTGGCAGACGTCATCGAGAGGTTGCTGCAGACCAACCCGGAGGGTCGCTTCGAGGACGCCGTGGGTGTCCGGGATGCCCTCTCGAAGGTGCTGGAGGAGTCGGACCTGTCCGAGGAGACCCCCGAATGGAGCCTCATCACCTACCTCGAGGACGCTGACGACTACGAGCGTCGGCTCGCGGAGCACCTCGATGTCCGCCTCCTCGAGCACGGTCGGGCAGCCTTCAAGGCTGGGGACCACCTCGACGCCCAGCGCATGTTCAACCGCCTGCTGGCCCGTCACCCGGAGCACCCGGAGGTCCTGGAGATCCTCGCGAATGCACAGTTCCCGGATGTGCTCGACCGCCCCGAGAGGGCCGACCGGACGCCCCTGGTCACCGGCCTGCTCGTGCTGCTCGCCGTGGTGCTCGCCGGCGTCGCGTGGGTGTTGTTGTCCCCCAAGGAGACCGTCGAACCCGTCGAGGCAATCGTCGTCGTCGACGAGCCGCCCGAGCTCCCTGACCTCGAGATCAGCGAGGTCGACATGCAGGACCCGAGCGAGGTCGAGGCCATCGAGCCGCCGGTCGAGCGCGTCGAGGTCCCGACGACCCCCGTCACCCACGAGCCGGCGGTCGAGCCCGAGTTCGGGGAGCCGGTCATCGCTGATCTCGAGGCGGCGGTGCCACTGCCCGGCCACCTCCGACTCAAGCTGGCCAGCCCCGGGCACGGCGACCTCTTCCTCAACGGCGAGCTGACGGGGAAGGTCAGTACGGGGAGTCGCGTCGTGGAGCTCCCCGCCGGGGAGTACGAGGTCGTCGTGAAGAACCAGTACGCGCACGACTTCATCCAGATCGTCCGCGTCTCCGAGGGAGAGACCAAGCTTGTCGAGGTGCTCATGCGGAAGAAATACTTCACCCTGCGCGTCGGCAGCCTCGATCCGCTCTGCGAGGTCTCGGTCGACGGGGCCCCCTACGGCACCGTCGAGAAGTTACACGGCCTCGTGAACATCCTGCCCGAGAAGGTGAAGTACACAGGCGTGGTGCGCTTCGACTGCCCTGACGGTCGCCTGGAGTACGAGGTGGAGGGGCAGGCAGGTGGCGACGAACTGGAGCTCCCCCCCTGAGCCGGCTACGCTGGTGTCGTCAGGGCTACGACAGCGATGTCACGAAACCGGGCTCGCGGGATGCAGCCACCCAACGATGATCAAGTGCTGATGCGGATCTCCGCGATCTGGCCCGTGGCTTGCAGTCTATCCTTGGCGACCGGGTGCTATTTCGGCCCCATCAACGCCATCGACTCCAACACCTCACCCGAGATCTACAGCTCCAACGTGAAGTTCGGCGAGCCACTGCTGATCGAAAAGGACGCCACCCGGGTCGTGGTGTACGCCTCTGACGACGACGAGGCGACCCTCTTCGCGGTGTGGGACCTGTCCGCCGATGGCTTCATCCACGACGCCCAGACCAGCTACGACCCGACCTTCTGGACCCAGGTCGAGCTCGACCGCGACGACGACCTCGACGGACAGGTGCTGACGGTCATGGTCAGTGATGGCCGCACGCAGGACGTCGAGAGTTGGCTCCTGGAGGTGGTCCGATGATCGTCCTCCTCGCCCTGATCTCCTGCGCTGACAAGAGCGCTGACGGAGTCCAGGCGCTCTCCCCAACTGACGAGTTCGACAGCGAGTTCGACCTGCGCATCGACGTCTACCCGCCCGCGCAGCTCCCGGACGGCCGCAGCCTCGATCTGCTCGAGCAGTCCTTCCGCGGTGTCGGTGCGAGCACTGGCTGGGATGTCTCCCTGCCGCTTGAGGACGCGGTCAACATCGGCGGCACGCTGTCGGGCTTCGTGGTGAACAAGACCGCCGACGTCAGCGTCCCCGGCGAAGAGACGCGCGTTCCCGGGTACTTCGAGGCCTTCGTCCCGGACACCATCATGTCGCGCCAGGTGGCCACGGACGACGAGGGCGACTTCCGGACCGAGCTCGTGCCCAGCGAGGGCTACACCTTCGCCTGGATTCCCGACAACAGCATCGAGCTACCCTTCCTCGTCACCACGGACGAGGACATCCACGCCGCCCTGGACCTCTCGGTGACGCTCGACGAAGGGCTGCCGCTCTACGGCCGCATCACCCACGGCGCGGATGAGGAGCCTCCGCCCTACGGGACGGTGGTCCAGGCGTTCGACCCGGAGAGCGGCATCGGCGGACCGGTCGTGCTCGCAGAGCCCGATGGGGACTTCCTCCTGCGTGTCTACCCGGGCGACTACGAGCTCGTCGTCTGGCACTCGGAGAACCCCTTCTTCCCCACCCAGCGCTTCGACGTCTGGGTCCAGGCGGCGGACGGGTTCAACCAGGACGTCCACTACGACACCCTCACGACGCAGACGGTCTATGGCGACGTGGTCGACGAGCAGGACAGCCCCCTGTCGAACGTGCTGGTGCGCATCACCTCCACCGACCTGGACGGAACCCCCGAGGGCGAGCTCGTCGTCGAGACCGAGACGGACGGCTACGGCAGCTACCTCGCGCGACTGGTCTCTGGCACATACGACATCGAGTTCGTCCCCCCATACGAGTCCGAGCTGGGCCCCTCCCGTGTCCTGGGGTTCGAGGTGCTGGAGGAAGGCGAGCTGGAACCCGCCACGCTCGCGTCTCGGCCGCTCGTGCAGGGGACCGTGGTCGGAACGGACGGCAGCCCGGTCGGCGGGACGCTGGTCCGCGCTATGGAAGAGGCCTTCTACGGCTACGTCTACGAGACGACGGCCAACGACGATGGCCTCTTCGTCCTCCCGGTCTCCAGCGGCACGCTGATGTGGACCTTTCAGCCGCCGGCCGACGCAAACCTCGCGACCACCTTCGTCCGCGCAGAGCCCACGGCGCTTTTGGACTCCGGTCAAGTCGAACTCGCCGCCGGTGAGCTGATCACCGGCGACGTGTCCTGGAACGGAGAGGCGGTTCCCTTTGCCGTGCTCGACATCCGCGACTCGGCCAACCGCCTCTTCGCCACTGGCGCCACCGACGCCGACGGGCACTTCAGCGTGCGCGTCGACGTGGAGGGTGGGCGCTGAGCGCGAGCTCGCGGGGGCGCTAGCTGAGGACGGGGCCCAGGAGCTCCAGGCCCTTCACCTTCCGGCCCTTCTCGGTCGCGATCCGGGCGGCCTCGACGAGGCTGCCGGCGACGACGATCGCGTCGTCACCCTTCTGGTAGACGCGGAAGGCAAGCCGGGGCGCGGAGCTGGGCGCGGCCTTCTTCGCGGCCTTCTTGGCAGCCTTCGGCGCAGCCTTCGGCGCAGCCTTCGGCGCAGCCTTCGCCTTCGTCACGCGCGGCGGTGCCGCGATGCCCATACGGAACCGGCGGTTGCGCACGGCGTTGTCGCTCACGCCGGCCTTGGCGGCGATCTCGGCGTCTGCGACCTTGCCGAGCAGGCTGTCGAAGGGCTCGATCTTCGACTTGCGCCCGCGCTTCTTGGGGGCCGCCTTCGGCGCCTTCTTCGCGGCCTTGGACGCCTTCGCCTTCGGCGACGCCTTCTTCGCAGCCCTGGTCGGCTTGCCCGCGGCGGGCTTGGGGCCGCGACGCTTGGTCGGTGCGATCCCGAGTGACCGGCGGTATGCGGCGACCGTCTGGTTCGACACGCCAGCGAGGCTCGCGATCTCCATGTCCGCGACGTCTCCCAGCTGGTCCTTGAAGGGCTCGAGCTTGGCCACGGTCGACTTGCGGGGGCCGCGCTTGACGACCTCGGCCGCCTTGGCCTTCGCCTCTCTCTTCCGGCGACTGGTGCGTGGTCCGGGAGGTGCCGCCTTGCGCGTGATGCCGTTGCGCTTCAGCGCCGTGTTGATGGCGCCTGGCGTCGCCCCGAACATCTCCGCCAGCTCACGCAGTGAGTAGTCGTCCTTCTTCTTCAGGAGCTGGGGCCACCAGGGCTTGTCTTCGAGCTTGCGCATACAGTTCTATCCTCGTACCTCAGAGGGTCACTCCACCCCTTGCCCTGTCGCTAACACAGACCCCAGAGGGCTACCATCGTGATTCTGTGTCAGAAGCCCGCGCGTTGACCTGGGCTTGGCTCACAGCTACGTTCCGGCGGTGCTCGCGCTCTGGACACTCCTGTCGACCGTCGCCTCCACGACTGCAGCGTCACCCCCGGAAAGTGCGGTCGCTCCTGGACAATCGCCGCTCGACGAGGCGCTGTCCAGCTACCTCGACGGGGACCTGCCAGCTGCCCGGGATGCCCTCGCGCGAATCGTCAACGATCCGGACGCGGACGCGGACGATCTCCTCGACGAGGCTCGGGTGTGGTTGGGCGAGGTGCAGTACTACCTTGGCGAAAAGGACGCCGCGCGCAGCACGTTTCGCGCAGTTCTCCTCTACGACCGAGGCTACCGGATGGACCCCTTCGTGCATCCACCCGAGGTCGTCGCCTTCTTCGACTCGGTGCGGGCCGAGGTCGAAGCGAGTGGCCTGGGGCCGCGCACGCTCCCGAGCACCGGCCCGCCCCTGCACGCCTTCCTCTGGCCCGGGGGGCTCCAGCTGCACAACGGCCGCGCAGGCGCAGCGGCGCTGACGGCCCTGACCGTGACCGGCTCGGCTGCGATGGTCGGTGGCATGCGCATCTACCTCGTCAACCAGGATCAGAATCCCAACAGCCCGGGCATCGACGTCCCGGCGGGCGATGTGGAGCGGCTGGAGGCGATCCGTGCCGCTCAGTTCGGAGTCGCCGCTGTCGGGACCACGCTGTGGCTCGGCACGACGGTCGGCGGGTCCGTGCGCGCCGTGCAGCCCACCGTCTACCCGGGTGGCTTGGGACTCAGCATCCACTGGTAGACCGGTTACGTCCGGCCCGTGTACATCCGCTACATCGAGCCCGGGACCCGTCGCGCGGTGGAGATTGCGCTGAGGAAGCCCATCGTGTCCATCGGACGCGCCCCTGGCAACGACATCGTCCTTGCGGATCCCGCGATCAGCCCGACCCACGCCAACCTCCTGCGCAAGCCGCACCACGTGACTGTGTCGGTGGTCCACCGCGGCGCAGAGGTCTACGTCAACGGCCGTCGCGCTCGCAGCGCGGACCTCGCTGTGGGCGACAAGGTGCTGATCGGCCGCTACGAGCTGGAGCTCCTCGAGGGTGAGCCGGACACCGACGCAGAGGCTCCGGGCGCGAACCTCGACGGGATGGGGCGCCTCGTCACCTTCAGCAAGCAGCTCATGGAGGAGCAGTCACCAGACAAGCTCTTCAAGCTCCTCCTGAAGGCGGTCGTCGAGCTCAGCGAGGCAGAGAAGGGCTTCGTCATCTTCTTCAAGGACGGCGCGCGGCACCTGGCAGCCTCACACAACGTCGGCAAGGAGACTCTCGACCTCTCTCGCGTCAGCGACTCCATCATCGACCGCGTGGTCGAGAGCCGGAAGCCACTCATCGTCTCGGACGCCGTCGGCGACAGCCGCTTCGGCAAGGCCAAGAGCGTCGTGGATCTCAGGCTCTCCAGCGTGATGTGCGTCCCCCTGGCCTACCGCAACGACCTGCTCGGCGTGCTCTACCTGGGCAACGACTCCATCGCGAACCTCTTCGACGCCGATCAGCTCGAGCTCCTGCTCATCTTCGCCTCACAGGCATCGATGATCGTCCACCACGCGCTGATGCTCAACGAGCTCAAGGTCAGCAACAAGAACCTGCGCGACCAGCTCCGGTCTGCCTCCCAAGGGCAGATGATCGGAAGCTGCGCAGAGATGAAGGGGCTCTTCAAGGTCCTTCGTCGCGTCGCCCCGACCGACATCTCGGTGCTCATCCTCGGCGAGACGGGGACCGGGAAGGAGCTCGTGGCTCACGAGCTGCACAACTTGTCGTCCCGCAAGGCCGGACCATTCATCTCGATCAACTGCGGCGCGATCCCCGAGCACCTCCTGGAGAGCGAGCTCTTCGGTCACAAGAAGGGCTCCTTCACCGGCGCCATCAGCGACAAGATCGGCAAGTTCGGCGCCGCGAACGGCGGCACGCTCTTCCTCGACGAGATCGCGGAGATGCCGATGCCGCTCCAGGTGAAGCTCCTGCGGGTGCTCCAGGAGCGCAAGATCGAGCGCGTCGGCGAGTACGAAGGACGCTCGATCGACATCCGCGTCGTCGCCGCCACGAACAAGGAGCTCGCAGACGAGATCCGCGAGGGCCGCTTCCGCGAGGATCTGTACTACCGCCTCAACGAGGTCGCCATCACGCTTCCGCCGCTGCGAGACCGGGGCGAGGACATCATCCAGATTGGCCAGTACTTCTTGAATCGCTTCGCCACCCAGTACGAGTCGAAGGTGCGCGGCTTCACCAACCAGTGCACGCTCGCGATGAAGGGCTACTTCTGGCCTGGAAACGTCAGGCAGGTGGAGAACCGCATCAAGAAGGCGGTCATCATGAGCGATCGGGCGCTGCTCCAGCCAGAGGATCTCGGGCTGGACAAGAAGGACAAGCGCCACGTGAAGCCGCTCGCCCGGGCGGAAGAGGACTTCAAGATCACCTACATCAGAGAGGTGCTGGAGCTCAACAACTGGAACAAGGCCCAGACCGCGCGGGACCTCGAGGTCGATGCGCGCACCGTGTTCCGGTACATCGAGAAGATGGACGAATAGGGCCCGACCCGCCCTTCGTGCTTCAATCCCAGACCATGAAGACCATCGGCCTCACAGGCGGGATCGCCACCGGCAAGTCCACCGTCGCGCGAATCCTGCGCGAGGACCTCAACCTCCCGGTCATCGACGCCGACGCCGTCTCCCGGGACGTCACGGCGAGAGGCACGCCGGGGCTGGCCTGGATCGTCGAGTCCTTCGGCTCCGACGTGCTCGACGACGACGGTAGCCTCGACCGGCTGGCGCTTCGGAACATCGTCCAGGCGGACCGGAACCGGCGCAAGACGCTGGAGGCGATCACACACCCGCTGATCTCGCAGGAGATCGAGGACCGGCTCACCGCGCTGGAGAACACCGGAGCTGCAGTGGCCGTCGTCGAAGCGGCGCTGATGGTGGAGACCGGGAGCCACCAGCGCTACGACCACCTCATCGTCGTACTGGCGGATCCCGAGACCCAGCTCTCGCGGCTCATGGAGCGCAGCGGGCTGAGCGATGCGGACGCGCGCCAGTGGGTCGCCAACCAGATGTCCCCTTCCGAGAAGGCCGCGCTCGCCACCGTCGTCGTGCACAACGACGGTACGGTGGATGAGCTACGGCGCGCCGTGCTCGACGCCTGGGGGCAGATCGAGTTCTGAGCGAGCGGCGTTTGCGCAGAATGGACCGTCGTCGGGGCTGAGTTCGCAGGCCCGCCGGAAGTGCTCGGTCCGAACTCCAGGGTTCTCGGCATGGATGCCCGCGGAGTTGTGGAGGTTCGGGTCCTCCGGCGAGTGCACCAGCGCCCACTCGCAGTACTCGGTGCCCTGCCCTGCCGGGCTCGCGACGCAGGCCACAGCGGTCGCCCAGCGGGCATCCACCTCTGGCGCGGCGGCGAGGATTGCGTTGTCTCGGGCCAGGTCGTCCCTGCCTTGCAGCATCCAGGCGCGGGACCGCACCTCGTGCATGCTCCGCCTCTCGTGGGGATCATCGACGAATTGCGCGCCAGCCAGGAGCTCCAGGCTCCGAGCGGGGTCCTCTTCCACGATCGTCCGGGCCAACCGCAGGCGAATGACCTGGTCGTCCGGAAGTCGTTCGTGGGAGGCCTCCCACAGGGCGCGCTCGTCGTGCCACTGGCCGACCTGGACCTGCCCCAGGAGCAAGAAAGGCAGGACAGCGAGCCCGATCCACCGCGGGGCCCGCGCCACGATCATGACGAAGCCCGCGACGGCCAGGACGAGGAGTCCGTCGCCGTAGCGGGGATGTGCCTGCAGGACCCCACTCGCCGGCAGGACGCAGGCCGCGATCAGCACCGCTCCTCCGGCCTGGAGCCCGCGCAGCTTCCACGCCGCCAACGCCCCAAGAGCGACGATCGGCAGCCAGCCCAGCGGGCCGAGGAAGTCCACCTCGAAAGCAGGCGCGAGCGGAACGGGGAGCACCGGTCGCGAGAGCAGGAACAGGGCGCGCCCGCCAGCCTCGAAGGCGCCACTCGCGCTGGCGTCGCTGTCGACGTCGACGACGACAGCCCGGAGCACCACATATGCCAGGGCCGCGACGAGCATCCACAGCCAGCGCCGATCGCGGCGGTCGATGGCCAGGGCCACGAGCGGGAGGAAGACCGCCGGTTCCTTGCTGCAACAGGCAAGGAAGGTCAGGACGCAGGCTGCCCAGCTGCTCCGAGAGGACAGCGCCCAGAACGCGAGGGCGGCACAGTAGAGATCGGTGCGGCTGGCGATGTTGGCGGTGGGCTCGACGAGCAGCGGGTGGGCCACGAACAAGGCCGTGCCGAGGGCCGCGGGGAGGAGCTCGACGTGCTGGCGGAGCAACACGAACAGGGCCAGGCCCGCTGCGACCAGCGCGACGAGGTTGTCCAGGTGGAAGGCCCAGGCTGCGCCGCCACCGATCGCATGGTCCACGTAGTAGGAGAGCGAGACCAGCGGCCGCCAGTAGGGCGAGGCACGGACCGGGACCAGGTGGAACAGGTCGTGGGTCAGCGCCGTCGGGAGCGTGCCCCAGTCCGCCAGCGCCGCGTTGCCTTCTACGAGCACGCGGTCGTCATAGACGAACTCGTAGCCGAGGACGCGCCCGAAGAGCGCAGCGACCGCCAGCGCCAGGACCAGCGCGGCGACGAGCCGCTCAGTAGATGAGGATCGACTCAACCGGCGTGTCGCCCAGGGCCTTGCGTCCGTCGAGGAAGCCCAGCTCGATCACGAAGGCGTAGCCCGCTACGACGCCGCCGAGCTGCTCGACGAGCTTGCCCGTTGCGTTCGCGGTGCCGCCTGTGGCCAGCAGGTCATCGACCACGAGCACCCGCTGCCCCTCCTTCACGGCGTCGACGTGCATCTCGAGCCGTGCCGTGCCGTACTCCAGGGCGTATTCGCAGCCGATGGACTCATAGGGCAGCTTTCCGGGCTTCCGAGCCGGCACGAAGGGCAGCCCCATCGCGATGGCGAGCGGTGCACCAAAGAGGAAGCCCCGGGACTCCATGCCGACGATGGCATCGATCCGACCGCCGGCGAAGCGCTCTCCGAAGTGAGCTACGACCCGCTCGAAGAGCTCCGGGTCGTGGAGGATCGGCGTGATGTCCTTGAAGATGATCCCCGGCTTGGGGAAGTCGGGGATGTCGCGAATCGTGGCTGTGAGATCGGTGACGAGGTCTGCCATGCAGGGCTCCCTGTGCGAGCGGAAGTCTAACGGACTGTCCGCAGCCCCGAGGTTATCGGGGGCCATGAGCCAGCACAGCCTGAGCCAGGAGCTCCAGTCCTTCCGCGACAGCCTCGGCGGCGAGGACAGCACGATGGGTGCCCTGGTGGACACCGTGGGTGATCGGGGCTTCGGCCTCCTCCTGCTGATCCTGGCCCTGCCGGCGGCGCTCCCCCTCCCTGCCCCGGGCTACGCGACGCCCTTCGGCATCCTGATGATCGGCCTCGGCTGGCAGATGTTGCGGGGCCGCCAGAGTCCGTGGTTTCCGGACAAGGTCAGGCAGCGCCGACTGTCCTATTCGCTGCTGGACTTCTCGGTCCGCAACGGGCGCCTGCCCCTGCGTTTCGTCGAGCTCGTCGTGCGTCCCAGGCTGTCGGCCATGGCGCGGAACGTCACCTTCCTGCGCATCGTCGCCCTGACGATCATCCTGATGGCGTGCTCGATGTCGCTGCCCATCCCGCTGACCAACACGGCGCCGAGCTTCGTCATCTTCGTCCTCGCCGCCGGCATCATCGAGGAGGACGGGCTGCTGCTGGTGGCCGGCATGCTGCTGGCTCCGGTGGCCGCCGCCATCGCGGGCCTGGCCCTCTACACGGCCATCACCATGGGGCCCGAGGCGGTCGAGGAGACGGTGAAGCCGATGGTGAAGGGCTGGCTCGGGCTCACCTGAGCCAGGCGAGGTCTGCGAGGGCCCCTGAGTGAGTCAGGTCCGCGCTCAGCGGCGTGACGGTCGCGTAGCCCTGCTGGCAGAGCGGTCCGTCGCTCCCCTGGATGGGAGCAAAGCTGCTGTGTGTGCCCCCGATCCAATAGTAGGGCCTCCCGCGTGGGTCCTCACGCGCATCGACGAGGGGCTCGTACTCACGGATGCCCAGCCGCGCTGGCACGATGCCTCGGAGGTCGTCCCATGCCCGATCGGGCACGTTCACGTTGAGCACCGTCCGGGGCTCGCTGCCGTGGGCCAGCACACCCTCGACGACCTGCTTTGCCACGACGGCGGCGGTGTCGAAGTGGAGCAGGTCCTTCGGGGTGCCGGGTTGGAAGTACAGGGAGATCGCCAGGCTGGGCAGGCCGAGCAGCGCGCCCTCCATCGCCGCTGCCACCGTGCCGCTGTAGAGCACGTCATTGCCGAGGTTGGCGCCACGGTTGATACCGGAGACCACCACGTCCGGGGGCTGCGGCATCAGGTGGTGGATCCCGAGGTACACGGAGTCGGCGGGAGTCCCGGAGACAGAGAACCACCGCGGGCGCTGCTCGGTAGCCCTCAGGGGCTTGTGCATCGTCAGCGCGTGCGATCGCGCGGACTGCTCGCGCTCCGGAGCGACCACCCAGACCTCGCCCAGCTCCGAGAGGACCTCTGCGAGGGGTGGGAGGCCGCGAGCGTAGAAGCCATCATCGTTTGCGAGGAGTATCCGCATGCCCTGGCGGACTAGCACGGGATCCGGCGTGGCGCTCGCGCCCTCTTCTGGGTAGGAAAGTCGCGGGAGCGGACCACTATGCGTCCCTACATTGCGGACCTGTTCCGTCGCATGCGAGACCCGGATCCACGCGAGCAGGATGCGGCCTTCGACGCCGTCCTCTTCGAGCGGGAGAGAGCGGTCCCCGATCTCGTCGCTGCCTACGTGCAGTTCGAGCAGGACACGCTCCTGCGCTTCTTTGCCGTGCAGCTCCTTGGCTTCTCCGGGTCTCCGGACGCCGTCGCGCTGCTCGTCACGGCGCTGGACGACGTGGACCCGATCATCCGGGCAGAGGCCTGCCGCTCGCTCGAGGACCTCCGCGCCACAGACGCCATCGCCGTTCTCCGTGCTCGGCTCCAGGACGTCGACGCCAACGTGCGTGAGGCCGCCCGGGAGGCGCTGTCGGCCCTGGGGCGCTAGCGCTGCTGGCCTGCGTGGAGCGTGGAGACACCTCCCATTTCGTAGCCGCCGCAGAGGCCACTGATCTGACGACTGCGGCCGCTGCTTGCGGGCGTATCGACGAGGACAGCCTCAGGGGGGAGTGCGCGAGCCACGTCGTCCGGGAGCTGGGCTCCGAGGACATCGAGGCCGCAGCCGAAGCCTGCGAGGTCGCCTCCGGGGCGTGGCGGGACGAGTGCCTCTTCGTCCTCGCCGAGATCGACCCGAGCCCCGCCGCGGACTCAGCCCGCTGGTGCCGCCAGGCCGGGCGCTACACCATCAGCTGTCTCATGCACCTCTGGCAGGGCGAGGCCGCAAGCCTCAAGCGAGAACACCCGATGGAGGAGGCGGTCCAGCGCTACGCAGAGGCCCTGGCGTGGGCTGGAGAGGACCTCGACGACACCCTCACCCGCCGGGCCTGGGGGCTGTTCTACCGGACCGAGCTCGACCCGGCGCGCCCCCTCGACACCTCCTCGTGCGCGGCGTTGCCCGAGCCTCACCCGCGCTACTGCCGAGCCGGGACGCAGGAGGCGCTGGGCCGTGGGCTCAACGTCTGGGTTCGGGCCAACGGCCCGGCGGCGCTCATGCAGGCGTGCGGGCTCCCCGACGACGTCTCGCGCGCCGAGGCCATCGGCCGCATCACCGGCCTCACCTACGAGCCCGCGGGGGGCCTCGACGCCATCGCCTCCGAGCAGCTGGCAAGCCACTGTGAAAGAGGACCCTAAGTGATCCGAGGGGTACGGCATTGGGCCGGACCGAGGAGGTCACTCCGAGGAGGCTCGAACCTGGCGCGCTGACGCCGGCCAGAGACGCTCACCGGAGGGATGATGAACACGAGCTGATGGAGAGCCCATGATCACGGGCTCTACAAGGGCCTTCGATCCATTCGCCCGCCGGAGCCTTCGCCAGGCTCTGGAGCGGGTCCGTACGTCTACGCGAAGACTGAGTAGCGGTGAGCGCATCACCAAGGCGGCCGACGACGCCGCTGGACTCGCGATCGCGGAGGGGTTGGACTCGCGCGCGCGAAGCCGCAGAGCCGCGATTGGCAACATCGGGGACGGGATGAATGCGCTCGCGGTGGCAGACAGCGGGCTCTCGGAGATCGCCGACCTCCTCAAGCGCGCGCGGGAGCTCGCGATCCAGGCCGCCTCCGGTGCCCTCGACGGCCCCTCGAGAGCGCTGGTGCAGCAGGAGTTCGATGCGACCTTGGACTCGATCGACCACGTCGCCTACTCGACGATGTGGGGCAACCGCCCGCTGTTGTCCAAGCCACAGGTGGACGTCGGCCTCATCGTCGATGTCTCCGGCTCGATGGGCGGTGAGATCGCCCAGGTCAAGGCATCGATCTCCAGCTTCGTCAGTGACATCTCCGCCTTCGACCTGGACGCCGGCCTCGGCCTCGCCGAGATGGGACCCGACTCGATCGACGGCGTGAAGCTGGAGGCGGCCGTAGCGGATCCGGACTTCGACGATGCCCTCGATGACCTCGACATCTGGGGTGTGAGCCCGATGGATCCCTACAGCGCGCTCCTGAACGCCTCTGGAGTCTCGGATCTGCCTGGAGAGAACGACCCGGACAGCTTCGCCTGGCGTCCTGGCGCTCAGCGGAAGGTGCTGGTCCTCATCACCGACACTGGGCGGGAGGCCAAGTACATCTCGACCTCTGAGAGCGCGGTCGCCACCAAGCTCGAGAAGGCCGGGATCGAAGTCCACACCATCAACCCAGGGAGCAAGAACTCGACCTTCGATGACATCGCGTCGCAGACCGGGGGCTCCGTCTGGGACATCGGGGGCAGCACCGGCAGCGGCATCCCGGCGGCGCTGGCCGGCATCGCGGCGACCTTCGCCGACGAAGACGGCCTGCAGGAGATGGAGATCCAGGTGGATCCCACCAGCGGCATCGCCGGCCGCATCGCCGTGGCAGCGCCGGTAGACTCGACCATGAGAGGCCTGGGAGTCGACGAGCTCGACGTCAGCACGGTCTCTGGCGCGACAGGCGCCCTGGACACGATCGACTCGGCGCTCGACACCGTGAACTCGGCGCGGGCAGCCGTGGGCGCGAGCCACAACCGCCTCGAGCACGCCCTCTCCTACGAGGAGGGTGCGCTGGTCCAAGACGAGGCCAGCGAGTCCCGCATCCGCGACGCTGACATGGCCCGAGAAGCCGCCGAGTCGGCCAAGGCCCAGATCCTCGCCCAGACGACGACGACGCTGATGGCCCAGCTGCGCCGCGCCCACCGCGAGACGCTGACGACCCTGCTGTCCTGATCACGGCAGGGCGACGGACCCCGCCAACCGTGTGGCTGGCGGGGCGTCATGGTCGGGGCGACTGGATTCGAACCAGCGACCACTTGACCCCCAGTCAAGTGCGCTACCAGACTGCGCTACGCCCCGTCAGAAGCCCACGAGAGGTATCCACCCCCCACTCCCGGGTCAAATCGGGCCGAGGCCCGCGACGTCGGCCTTCAGGCGCGCGAGACCGTCGCGCAGTTCCTGCAAGCGGCTAGCTGCCTCGCGGAGCTTGTCCAGCTCGACCGCCGAGTCCGTGCTCGAGCTGGCTCCGCCCCCGCTCAGTGCCTTGCGAGCAACGGCGATCGTGAAGCCCTGCGCGTGGAGCAGCTTGCGGATCCGGAGGAACCTCGCGATGTCCTTCTTGCGATAGAGGCGCTGCCCGCTGCTCGACCGGTGCGGTCGCATGCGGAACTCCCCCTCCCAGTATCGGAGGACGTGCGGCTCCACTCCCACGAGCTCGGCGACCTCGCCGATGCGGAAGTAGAGCTTGTCGGGAATCCCGGAGGTCTCGCTCACGCGATCACGCCGTTGTCGGCCTCGCCGTTGAGCGCAGCCTTGAGCACCTGGCTCGGCTTGAACGTGAGCACCTTGCGCGCGCTGATCACGATGGTCTCGTTGGTCTGCGGGTTTCGACCCTTGCGCGCGGCCTTGCGGCGCACCACGAAGTTGCCGAAGCCGGAGATCTTGATCTTGTCCCCGGACTCGAGCGCCTGCTTCATCTCCTCGAAGACGGCCTCGACGATCTCGGCCGCCTCCTTCTTGGAGAAACCCACGTTCTCGTAGATGCGCTCGACCAGATCGGCCTTCGTCATCGTTCGGCTCGCGTTGGTGGTGGTGGGCAACGTTTTTCCTTCCGTTTCGCGGGTTTCGCTCGCTTTCGAGAAAGCGGGTCCGATACTATCGCAAGTGCTCAGTCGCCGGTATCACCAGAGCCTTCCGCTCCCGGATCCGTATCACCGACGACGTCCAACAGTTCGACAGCAAGGGTGTCGGTGCGGATCTCGCCATCGGTCGCGAAGGACTCGATCTCGAGCACCCAGATCGACTCGTCGAAGGCGTCCTGGGACAGGCTGAACTCCACAGCCTCGCGCCCGTCCGCCCTCGCGATGACGCGCACGAGGTCGACCTGATCCGCGTAGTCCGCGTCGACCACCACGCTCACCGTGTGGGTGGTGCCCGCCGGTCCGCCTCCGGGGTCAGCCGTGGCGCTGCCAACGACGACCGCTCCGGTGTTCGAGGAGAGCTCGGTGCTGACGCTGTCGAGCAGGTCGTCGACGCCGACCTCGATGCTCAGCAAGTCGGTCCCGTTGATCTGCTCGTACTCCACCTCGGCCTCGTCGCAGGTGGTCGCGACCAGCGGCAACAGGCACAAGCCGAGGAGGCCCCGGCGCCTCACCAGTTCCCTCTGGCGCAAGTCCCGAGGGGCACTACAGTGCGGCCTTCGCCTTCTCGACCACGGCGCCGAAGGCCGCGGGATCGTGGAGCGCGAGGGCGGCGAGCGCCTTGCGGTCGAGCTCGACGCCGGCCGCCTTCAGGCCGTGGATGAAGCGGCTGTACTTCAGCTCATGGGGCGTCAGCGCGGCGTTGATGCGAGTGATCCAGAGCCGGCGGAACTGGCGCTTCTTCTCCTTGCGCCCGCGGAAAGCGTATGCCTCTGCCTTGAGGACGGCCTCTGTTGCCTGCCGGAAGTTGCTGCGACCGCCGAAGAAGCCCTTGGCGCGCTTCTTGAGCTTCTTGACGCGGGTCTTGCGGATCGAGGCGTTGCTGACGCGTGCCATGGAGTGTTCCTCTTTGGTGACCGCTTCCCAGCCCCCAACTCGAAGAGCTGGGGCGCGGTGGCGGTGAGGGTGGGGGTGCGCGAGACTGCCCCGCGCGTGGCCGGATGGCTACTTGTAGGGGATCAGCAGATCGAAGAGGTGCCGTTCCTGCTTCGAGATGAAGGTCGGGCGGCGAGCCTTGCGCTTCCACTTCGTGGACTTCTTGGTCAGGATGTGGCGCATCTTCGAGCGCTTGAACTTGACCTTGCCGGAGGCGGTCTTCTTGAAGCGCTTGGCCGCGCCCCTGTTCGTCTTCATCTTGGGCATCTGAAACTCTAGAAAGAGTGGACCCGCGCGATTAACCCTTCTTCTTGATGGGGGCGAGGATCATCACCATGAGCCGGCCGTCCATGCGGGGCTGCTGTTCGATGAGTCCCACGTCCTGGACCGATTCGTGGACCCTCAGGCACTGCTTGGCGCCGATGTCCCGGTGGGCCATCTCCCGCCCGCGGAAGCGAACGGAGACCTTGACCTTGTCTCCGGCTTCCAGGAAGCGTCGAGTGTGCCTGCTCTTCACGTCGAAGTCGTGCTGGTCGGTCTTCGGTCGGAGCTTGACCTCTTTCAGCTGCACGATGACCTGGTTCTTCCGTGCGACGGCTTCCTTTTTCTTCTTGTCGTACTTCAGCCGTCCGTAGTCGACGATGCGACAGACGGGAGGCCGTGCGTTGGGGGCAACCTCGACCAGGTCGAGACCCTGCTCGCGGGCCAGGTCGATAGCGTCCCGGGTCATGAACTCGCCGAGCTTTCCGCCATCGGCGTCGATGACCAGCACTCGAGGAACGCGTATGCGCTCGTTGACCCGGGGTTCATTCGTCTTCGGCAGCTCGTTCAGACGGCGGCGGCCGCGTCCTCCTCGCCTCAATCAACTCTCCATGTGTCGGGATCTGGGCGCACCACACCGTTTGCGGGGAACCCGGTCCTCGTTTCTACCCGTGAGCCTGTGGGCTGTCAATGACAGTTCAGCCGGTCAGAATCAGAAAGAAATGAGGCGAGGTCCTTGAGAACCTCGCCTCGATGGTTGGCCCGCGCAGATTTGAACTGCGGACCCCCGCCGTGTCAGGACGGTGCTCTCCCACTGAGCTACGAGCCAAGGTCGCCGAATCGCTCCGGCTCCCGGCATCTATACCCACCCGGTTGTTGCGTCAAGGCCCTCACGACGCCCTCGCCGACGTCGTGGTGAGCCCTCTCTGGAGTCGGCGCTCCTGGCCGGATTTCGTGGAGCGAGACCGGTCGAGCGTCAGTGATTCCGCAGGGCGTGAGCCCTTGCCACGAGCATGGAGACACGCGCAGGTTGAGGGCGAAGCCATGGATCGACACCCCCCGCGAGAAGTGCAGCCCGATGCTGGCGATCTTGCCGATCGGGTGCCAGACGCCCGGGTAGCCGTCGCGCCGGCCGAAGTCGTCACCGAGGAAGTCGATCAGCCCCTGCTCGAGGGCGTGCACGGTCGCCCTCGCGCCCAGCCCGCGGGAGCGCAGGTCGCAGACGAGGTACCCGACGAGCTGTCCGGGTCCGTGCCAGGTCGCGAGGCCTCCGCGTTCGGTCCGGACGACCGCTGTCTCATCGATGTCGACGGACCGCCTCCCCGTGGTCACGACGGCGCGATGCTCGAGGAGCGCGAGGACCTCGGGTCCACCCTCCCAGACGCCCACCCGGCGCCGCTTCTGGCGCTCCCACGCCTCGACGAAGGGCACGTCGCTCCCCCACCACTCGACGGGGATCACGCATCACCGCGATGTGCGTCCTCTTCGAAGTACTGGGAGGCCTGGTAGCGCCGGCTCCACTCGGCGAGCAGCACCTGGGCGGCGGCGGTCACCGGGATCGCCAGCAACATCCCCCAGATGCCGAAGAGGTTGCCGCCGACGATCAAGGCCAGCATCACGACGAAGGGGTGGAGACCGACCTTGTCACCGACGATGTAGGGCGTGAGCACGAAGCCCTCGATGCCTTGCACGATGGCGAAGACGGCCCAGACCTCCAAGAGGTGGATGTCGAAGCCGAACTTCAGGATGGCCAGCAGGGAGGCGAGGAGGACGCCTACGACGGTGCCCAGGTAGGGCACGATGAAGAGCACGCCAGCGACGACACCGACGACGATGGCGAGATCGATACCCGTGAGCAGCAAGCCCAGGCTGTAGAGGACGGCCAGGCAGAGGCACACGGTGGTCTGACCGCGCACGAAGCTGGCCAGCCTTTCATCGATCTCCTTGCTCAGCCGCCGGATGATGGGGCGGTTCCGCGGCGGGATCATGCGGTCGATGCCAGCGATGATCCGGTCCCAGTCCCGCAGCAGGTAGAAGGTGAAGATCGGCAACAGGGCGAGGTTGAGCACCGCGATCACGAAGTGGAAGCCGCCGGAGAGCGTCGTGCTCAGGATCCCCGCCAGGCGCCCGCCGACATCCGGGGCCGCATCCGACAACAGCGTGCTGATGCCCCCTTCCTCGCCGCTGTCCTCGACCAGCGCGACCTCCAGCTCGTGGAGGATCTCCTCGCCCGTGATCGGGATGGGTTGCCCGAGCCGCTCCTCCGCGATCGCGTGGACCTGGGTGAGGCGCTCCTGGAGACCGTCGACGTAGGCACCGACGTTGCCAGCGAGCTCGGCGAACTCCCGTCCGGCGGAAGGAACGACCACGAGCATGAGAAACCCACAGGCCAGCGCGATGCCCGTGAACAGGATGCCGATCCCGACCTCCCGCTTCATCCCGCGAGCCTCGAAGCGGTCGATGATGGGGTCCAAAAGGTAGGCGAAGACGATGGCGGCGAAGAGGATCGCGAACACCGAGCGCAGCAGGTAGACGATCCCGAGGCCCAGGAGAATGAGCCCCGCGGCCCAGAAGATCCGCTCCCGGAGTCCGACCCGCTTCTTGTCGGGGGGGCGACGAACCAGGGGTCGCGGCCCACCGGCGGTCGAGGTCTTTCGGCGACGAATCATGGTTCCACCACTACTACGACGTGCCCGTCCGCGAGGACGGAAGTGCCAGCGAGCTGCCTCAGGCGACCAGCACCCTCCTCGTCGAGGACGATGTCACAGCCCTTGGCGCCCGCTGCGATGAGGACCAGCGGGGACTCGCCGATGCGATCACCTGCAGGAGGATCGGCCGGATCCCCGACCCAGGTCACGGGGCGTCGCCTCGCCGCAGCTTCGGTCGCCATCGAGGCCGCACCGAAGACCTCTGAGAGGTCCGGTCCGAGGAGCCGCGGAGCCAGGCAGGGCTCGGCGGGCACATCGCGGGCATCGACGAGGACACCAGAGAGCGTCGAGGTGCGCCCGTCGCGCTCGCCGGCCGCGTCCTCGACGAGGGTGCCGCGGAGCCACTCGTGGAGATCCAGCTCTGCCTCCAGTTCGACCAGGCCGCTGGTGTGGTAGGTCGTCTGCGTGATTCGCCAGGCGCCCTCGAGCTCGGCGCCGAGCTCACCGGCGAGACGCTCGCTGTCATAGGCGAGGGTTCCTGCCTGTTCGACGAGTCTCAGCTCCAGCTGGGCGAGCGCGGCCTGCTCGGCGACCTTCACGTCGCTCCAGGCGCCGGTGTTCGGGTCTCCGGCCGAGCGCACCATGAGGCGCCCCTCGGTCCAGTCCACCTGTCCCTGTGGCAGGTCCACGACCACCGGGCCGGCCAAGGCGACATCGAGCAACAACGAGCTCACTCGAAGCTCACGACGTCGCGACGGCGGAGCAGCGCTGCCGCCTCGTCCTTGAGCTCCTGGCAGGCCAGGACACGGCGAGCCTCCGGGAGCTCCAAGACGAGGTGCACCGCGTCGTCTCGGCGAACGCGGAGGAAGACCGGGACCGTGCCCGCGTGGCGCTCGAGGAGCCCCTCGATACTGCGGAGCGTGCGCTTGCTGCGTGCCTCGGCGTGTCCCAGCTCCAACACGACACGACTGGTGGCCTTGCGCCGCAGCTCGCTCAGGAGCTCGGCTGACTCGGCCCTCAGCTTGACGCCCTCTGGAGACTTCTCGAGCCTGCCGCGGACCAGCACGGGCTCGCCCTGGCCCAGGGTCTTCTCCGACTCGGCCCAGGGCTTGCTGAAGAACACGCACTCCACCGACCCGGTCTCGTCGTCGAGGAAGACGAAGCCCATCTTGTCCCCGCGCTTGGTCCGCACCGCCCTGTGGGACGCCCGCATACCCGCGATCAGCACGTTGTCGCCGTCACCGTGCAGCTCGAGGTCCCCGATGCGACACGTGGCCCGCGCATCGACGAGCTCGGCGAAGGCCGTGACCGGGTGCCCGCTGAGGAAGAAGCCGAGGGCCTCGCGCTCCATCTGAAGCTCCTTCGCCAGGGACCACTGTGGGCTGTCCGGCATGCGGAAGGAGGGCTTGTTGGCCCCGCCGCCGAGCATGGAGAACAGCCCGACCTGGCCAGAAGCCTTGTCTGCCTGCTCCCGCTGGGCGTAGGCCAGCGCGCTCTCGATGGCGTCGAAGAGCTGCGCGCGATGGTGACCGGTCCAGTCGAAGGCGCCCGCCTTCACCAGGCTCTCGAGCACCTTCTTGTTGATCTGCTGCAGGTCCATGCGCTCCAGGAAGTCGATGAAGTCAGCGAAGGGGCCAGACTCGCGGGCCCGCTCGAGCCCCTCGACCGCACCGCGTCCGACCCCCTTCAGGGCGCCGAGACCATAGCGGATGGAGGTCCGCGCCTCCGCCCGCACGTCGAAGCCATAGTGGGACTCGTTCGCGTCCGGAGGGAGGATCTCCAGGCCCGCTCGCTTGCAGTCGCTGATGTAGAGCAGGATCTTGTCGGTGTTGCCCGACTCGATGGTCATCAGGGCGGCCATGTACTCGGCGCGGTGGTTCGCCTTGAGCCAGGCCGTCTGGTAGCTGATGTAGCCATAGGCGGCGCTGTGGCTCTTGTTGAAGCCATAGGCGGCGAACTTGGCGAGCAGGTCGAAGATCTCCTGCGCCTTGCCCTCTGCGAAGCCGTTGGCGACCGCGCCGTCCAGGAAGCGCTGGCGCTGCTTTGCCATCTCGGAGGCCTTCTTCTTGCCCATCGCGCGCCTGAGCAGGTCTGCCTCGCCCAGCGAGTAGCTCGCCATCACCTGGGCGATCTGCATGACCTGTTCCTGGTAGACGACCACCCCGTAGGTCGACCGAAGGATGGACTCCAGCTCGGGCAGCGGGAACACGACCCGCTTGCGCCCGTGCTTTCGATCGACGAAGTCGTCGACCATGCCCGAGTTCAGCGGACCAGGTCGGTACAAGGCGACGAGCGCGACCACGTCGTCGAGGCAGTCGGGCCGGAGCTTGGTGAGGAGCTCGCGCATGCCGCTGGACTCGACCTGGAAGACCCCGAGTCCGTCCCCGCGGGACAGCAGCTCGAAGGCCGCGGGGTCGTGCTCGTCGACGGTGCTCATGTCGATCTTCTCGCCGGTGTTGCGCTCGATGAGCGCGACGGCGTCGCGGATCTGGTCGAGGGTCTTCAGCCCGAGGAAGTCGAACTTGATGAGACCGATCGACTCGGCCGAGCCCATGTCGAACTGGACGACCGGCCCACCATCGGGCCCGTCGCGGTAGAGCGGGCAGAGCTCGACCAGCGGTCGGTCCGCGATGACCACCCCCGCGGCGTGCACTCCGGTCTGGCGTGTGTGGCCCTCGACCGTGCGCGCGAGGGAGTAGACCCGCCGCACCCGTGGGTCGCCGTCGTGGAGCCTGGACAGCGCCTCCTCTGTCAGCGCCTCCTCGAGGGTGATGCCGAGCTCGTTCGGGATGAGCTTCGAGATGCGGTCGGCGTCGTTGAAGGTGATGTCGCAGACCCGCGCGACGTCACGCACCGCGGCCTTCGCCTTCAGGTTCCCGTAGGTGATGATCTGGGCGACGTAGTCCTTGCCGTACTTCTGGCGCGTGTGCTCTATGACCTCCTCGCGGCGGTCCTGGCAGAAGTCGATGTCGACGTCCGGCATCGAGACGCGCTCGGGGTTCAAGAAGCGCTCGAAGAGCAGGTCGAACTTCAGTGGATCGACGTCGGTGATGCGCATCGAGTACGCCACCAGCGAGCCAGCCGCCGAGCCGCGGCCGGGGCCGACGGGGATGTCCTGGTCCTTTGCCCAGTTGATGAACTCGGCGACGATCAGGAAGTAGGCCGAGAACCCCATCTTCTCGATGATCGAGAACTCGGTCTCCAGCCGCTCCCAGTAGCCCGGATGCTCGGCCTCCGGAATGCGCTCGAGGCGCTTGTGGAGCCCGCGACTCGCGTACCACTCGAAGTAGCCGTCCAGGCTGCCAGCCCCCGGTCCCGGGCTGGCGTCGAAGTCCTTCGGAGGGGGAAAGGCCTGGTAGAAGAAGCTCCGGTTGGCCTCTGTGTCTCCCTCCTCCGGCGGCTTGCTCGCCGGGAAGTAGTAGGTGTCGTCGTCGAAAGCGAACTGGCAGCGCTCCGCGATGAGCGCGGTCCGGTCGAGGGCCTCTGCGTCGTGCGGGAACAGCGCCCGCATCTGCTCCTCGCTCTTGAGGTAGAGCTGGTCCGTGACCGGGCGGCGGCGCTTGAGGTCGTTGAGCGAGGTGCCCGCGCCGATGCACTGGACGAGGTCGAGGCTCGGCGCGTCGATGGGCCGGAGGTAGTGCACGGCGTTGGTGACGACGGTCTGGTTCCCGAAGCGCGCGGCCAACTCCCGACAGCCCTCGTTGGCCCGGTCGTCTCCGTCGAAGCCGACGTCTTGGAGCTCCAGGTAGAGGTGTTCGGCGTCGAAGACCTCGGCGAGGCCCTCGAACTTCCAGCGCGCCTCGTCGATCCGGCCGCGCGCAAGGGCGTCGCGCACCGGGCCGCGCATGCCAGAGGTCAGCGCGATGAGCCCCTCGGCTCGGCCCCTGAGGATGTCGAGGTCGACCCGCGGCTTGTAGTACATGCCCTCGAAGATCGCCTCTGTGAGCAGCGCGCAGAGGTTGCGGTAGCCCTGGTCGTTCTCGATCAGCAGCAGCAGGTGGTAGCCGCCCAGCGGCCCCGCTGGATCTCGCGTCCCGATGCCCTCGTGCTGCACCCAGACCCCCGCCCCGAAGACCGGGTGCACCCCCGCGGCCTTGCAGCTGTCGTGGAACTGCACCGCGCCGTAGAGGTTGCAGTGGTCGGTGAGCGCGACGGCTGGCTGCTCGAGGGCGGCCACGGCCGGAGCCAGCTTCTTCAGCGCCAGCGCGCTGTCCAACAGCGAGTACTGGCTGTGGACGTGGAGGTGGGCGAAGGCCACGAGCTAGCCGAGTTCGTACAGGTTGATGTACCGGCTGCCCTGGATCGGGATGCGCCCGAGCATGGTGGTCTTCTTGTTCACCTGGCGGCGCCCGACCTCTGTGAGCAACACGCGGCCGCGATGAGCGGAGAGGTTCATCATCCACCGGGCCAGGTAGAAGGGCCCGGCGAGCTCCCAGCCGTCCTGCGGGCGCCGTGTGTCCGGGGTCAGGCGGGCGACACCTGGGGCCACCCCGGCGCTGAGCCGATAGCCGGCGCGCAGCGTGGCCTGTTGCAGCGCCAGAGCGGCACGGACCGCGCGACTGACTGTCTCCCGAAGGCCGCCGCGGGCAACCCAGACCACCAACAGCGAACCCTCGGCCTGCTCCCACATCTCCCCGCCGAGATCGTTCACGATCCCGGTCCACTCCTGCGTGAGCGAGGCCAGCGTCGCCCGGGGAGCGGCGATGCTACGCGGTGGTGGCGACGCCTCGACGGCCAGCACCACGACGGCGCTGGGAGGCATCGAGCGTGGCGGACGCTTCGTCGGCTGCCGGCCCTCCGCCTTCGCCGTGGCGACCTCGATGACCTCCTTCATGTAGGTGGCGAGGTCCGTGTTGTTGGCCCTGAGCCCCTCGCGAACGATGATGGCGGACAGCGAGTCGAGCATCTCGCCCGCGTCGGCGAAGCGCTGCTCCGGGTACCGTGACAGGGCCTTGAGCAGGAAGTCCTCGAGCTCCTCGGAGAGATCCGGGCGGAAGCCGCGCGGGCTCGGGACCTCTGCTCGCTTCACCCGGGCCAGCGTGTCCTCGCGCGAGCGCGCCTTGAACAGGCGGCGGCCAGTCAACAGCTCGTAGGCGACGATGCCGAGGGAGAACTGGTCGGAGCGCCCGTCCAGCGGCTTTCCTTCGACCTGCTCGGGGCTCATGTAGGCGTACTTGCCGCGGATGACGTCGTGCTGCTCGGTGGCCTGGAAGCTGGCCCGCGAGATGCCGAAGTCCGTGATCTTCACCTCGCCCGAGAAGCTGATCAGCAGGTTCTGGGGCGAGATGTCGCAGTGGACGATGTTGAGGTGACGGCCCTCGTCGTCGCGCCTGTCGTGGGCGAACTGCAGCGCCTTGAGCGCCTCGACCAGCACGAAGGTGGCGAGGTGGATCGGGAAGGCACCGACCTTGTTGGCACGGTTCACGAGGCGGGCGAGATCCAGCCCGTGCACGTACTCCATCGCCATGTAGTAGGAGCCGTTCTCCTCGCCGAGCTCGAAGACCTGAACGATGTTGACGTGGATGAGGCTGACCGCGATGCGGGCCTCGTCGATGAACAGGTTGACGAACTCCTCGTCACGGCTGAGGTGGTCGAGGATCCGCTTGATCACCAGGATCTTCTCGAAGCCCGCCATCCCGTAGCTGCGGGCCCTGTAGACCTCGGCCATGCCGCCCGTGGCGATCTTCTCGAGCAGGTGGTACTTGCCGAAGACCTCAGGCTGTGCCACGACCACGCTCCCAGGACCGCTGGTACATATCACTCGGGACCCCATGACGCCCTTCGACGAGCTCCGAGCCATCGTCGAGCGCCTCCGGGCTCCAGAGGGCTGTCCGTGGGACCGGGCGCAGACCCCCCGTAGCCTTCGACCCTACCTGGTCGAGGAGACCTACGAGGTCATCGACGCCATCGAGTCGGGTGACCCCGAAGAGCTGAGGAAGGAGCTGGGTGATCTGCTCTTCCAGGTGATGCTGCTGTCCGAGATGGCTCACCAGGCCGGCCACTTCTCGATCGACGAGGTCGCCGCTGGCATCGCCGAGAAGATGGTCCGCCGCCACCCCCACGTCTTCGAGGAGGGCCACGAAGAGGACGACGCTGGCACCGTCGCGGCGTGGGAGGCCCGGAAGGCCCGCGAGCGCGGCGCCGGGGGATCGGTGCTCGACGGGGTCCCGACGGCCCTCCCCGCCCTGATCCGCGCCCACCGGGTCGGTGAGAAGGTCAGCCGCGTGGGCTTCGACTGGTCCTCTGCAGGTGGCGCCCGGGACAAGGTCACCGAGGAGCTCGCAGAGCTCGACGAGGCCATGTCTACGGGTGACGCCGAGCGGATCCGTGCCGAGTATGGAGACGTGTTGCTCGCGATGGCCAGCCTCGGACGCCTGCTCGACATCGGCCCCGAAGAGGCCCTGCGCGAAGCCAACGCTCGCTTCGAGCAGCGCTTTCGCGGCGTCGAGGGCCGGGTCCACGGCAGCGGTCGGCTCATGGCGGAGCTCAGCCCGGAGGAGCTCGAGGAGCACTGGGAGCAGGTCAAGAGATGCTGAAGCTGTTCCTCCTGTTCACCGTCACCACCTCGGTCGAGTTGTTCCTGCTCATCAAGATCGGCGAGCACATCGGGGCCCTCGCCACGGTCGGCATCATCCTCACGACCGGCGCCATCGGGTCGTGGCTGGCGAAGCGAGAGGGACTGGGCGTGCTCAAGAAGCTGGAGACGGAGAGCCGCGCCGGCTTCCCGAGCGGCAACCGCATCGTCGAGGGGCTGCTCATCCTGGTGGGCTGCGTGCTCCTCGTCACCCCCGGCGTGCTCACCGACGCCTTCGGCTTTGCGCTCTTGATCCCCTTCACCCGCGAGCGCATGGCACCACACGTGAAGCGCTACCTGCTGAAGAAGTTCGGCATGACGGCAGTCACCGGCGACGCAGCGAGAGTGGTCCCACCTCAGTCTCCGCCGGCTCCGTCGACGCCCACGCCCTTCGACCACCCGGAGGGCTGAGGTCTACTCCTCCCCTTCCATCTGGAAGGCGAAGTAGCCGGCGTGCGCGTTGTCCGGATCGAGCCGCGCGGCCTCGTCGAAGTGCTGCTTGTACTCGGCGACCAGCCCCTTGAAGACCCCCGGGTCGCCGAAGAGGACCTCGTCGCAGTCGGCGCGCCGGCGAAGGACCTCGGCCAGCTGGCCGTGAGCGACGCTGAGCATCTGCTCCTCGCTGATGTCGTCGACCCACTGCCCGCCGGCCAGGAACACAACCAGGGCCTCTCGGGTCTGGTGCTCCGCCTCTTCGAGGTGCCCCATCTCCAGCCGGATCCGCCCCAGCTCGAGCCGGGGCTCCGCAAGGCGAGGTTCGCCCCTGAGCACCCCCTCGAGGAGCTTCACGGCGCTGTCCGCGTCGCCGCGACGGTTGTACTCCAGCGCCGCGAGGAACTGCTCCTGCAGGGCCTGGAGCTGCTGCTCGTCTTCCCGGGTCGTGTCGTCCATCCCCACGTCCTAGTCCTCGAACTCACCCTCGTCCAGGTGTCGCCTGATGGCGGCCTCGTTGTTCCTGCACACAGCAGCGCGGATCGGATCTCCACGACGCTCGTGCAGGTCCGCCATCGAGCCATGGAGCTCGGGGTCCAGCGGGAGCAGGCCCAGGGCGGTCTCGAGGCACTCCCGAGCCTCGTCCAGGTCGTCGTGGATGAGCGCGATCATGCCGCGGTGGTACCAGGCCAGCGCGAACCACGGCTCCCGCGCGGCGACCTCCGAGAAGCGCACCCGAGCACCATCGAGGTCCTCGCGTTCCACCATCTCCAGCGCCTCACCGAAGAGCGCGCGGAGCTCCTCGAAGCGCGCCGAGGACCAGATCTCATCCTGGAAGGCGGAGATGTCGAACCAGAAGGGACGAGCTCGCTCGCAGCGGACACAGGTGGTGTCCTGCCGCTCGAAATGCGGCGGCACGAGGGCGTGTCCGAGGGTCTCGAAGCTCCCACCACAGGGACAGCGCTGGGAGTGGATGTACACCAGCTCCTGGGGCCACGAGGTCACCGGAACAGGATCGCGCCGCGTCAGCCCGCGCTCCATCATCAGTGGGAAGCTCAGCTCCATCGGGGCAGTCCTACCCGGACTCGCGTGCCCGGGCTCGCGTCCAGGAGCTCCAAGGTGCCCCCGCAGCGCTCGACGAGCTCCCTGGAGATGGCCAGCCCGAGTCCGGTGCCTCGCCCCGGAGCCTTGGTCGTGAAGAAGGGCTCGAAGACGCGCTCGCGGATGGCGGGGTCGATGCCCGGGCCCCGGTCCCGGACCTCGAGGAAGACCCTGTCGCCGACGAATTCGTTCAGCAGGGAGACCGTGGCGTCAGCTGGCGAAGCGTCGATGGCGTTGTTCACGAGGTTGACGACGACCTGCATCATCGCGACGTGGTCGCCGCGAGCCGCAGGGGCCCGATGATCCCGCTGAACGTCCAGGGTGACGCCCCTTCGCTTGCCTCGATGACGGAGGAGCTCCGCCGCCTGGTCGAGCACGGCGCCGCTGTCCACGGGCCCTGGTTCGCCGTTGGTGTGCCTCGCGTAGGTCGTGATGCCCTCGACCAGGGTGCCGAGGTAGTCGACCTGGCGCAGGAGCTCACCGCTGAGCTCGCTGTGCTCCCCGTCGAGCCTGGCGCTCAGGATCTGGCTGAGGGAGCGGATGGCGAACAGCGGCTGGCGCAGCTCGTGCGAGAGCGTCGCGGTCATCAACCCGAGCTCGGCGAGACGCGCTTTGTCCGAGAGGGACTTGTCTTCGCTCACTCCACCGCCACGTAGTGCTCGACGACCCGCACGGTGCTCTCGCAGGGCACAGACAGGTTGTCCTGGGTATCGACCGACGAGATGTCGACCCTGAAGCTCCCGGCGACGACGACGATGCCGTCGCTGCCCCGGGCGTCCCAGCTGACGGTGTCGGTGCTCCCACCGGGCACGACGCGCTGGGTCCGGATCTTCGTGTCGTCGTTGTCGTAGACCTCGAGGAGCCACCACTCGGGCGTCGCGCTGGCGCTGACGGCGACGTCGAAGTCGTCGGCCTCGGCGCCGCTGCCACCGCTACCGTCTGGAGTGACCTTCTTGGTGGCCCCGTCACAGCTGTCCACTGTCACCGCGTCATCGACCACGTCTCCGAACACCGCGCTGAAGCTGGCGTTGCTGCCGTCGTAGTCCCCGTCGAGCTTGTTGCCGGAGCCGTCCCGTATGTCGGCGGAGAGCTCGAGGGCGAAGCTCCCGGAGGAGGCGTCCTGCTGACTGTCGAACTCGACGCTCAGCTCGTCGTCGTCGAGGCTGGTCGACAGGTCGATCTCACCTGATGGGCCTGTGACCGTGACCAGCGAGTCGTAGTCGACGCTCCCGAGGAGGCTCTCGGTGAACTCGACGGTGAGTCCGTCGAGCAGCTCCTCGGTGCTCCCGCTGGGATCGACCCACGCGACCTGTGGCCGGGCGCTCTCACCGCTGACGGAGATCGTCGCGGATCCATGAGCCGCGCCGCTGAGGACGCCGGCGTGGATGCTGGCGGTCCCGTCGTGCTTCGTCTGCTGGGCCGACCACGTGAAGGTGCCGGTTGTGCCCGACAGGGTGACGGTGAGGCCGTCGCTGGCAGTGGCGACGCCAGAGCTGAGCTCGCCCAGGTCCGTGCGAACGTAGACCTCGGTCACCGTCGGAACGTCGCCGGCGCAGTCCTCTGCCGTGAGGGTGATCGTCGCGTCGGCGGTGGTGGCCGAGCCGCCTGCGGTTCGCGAGGAGTCGCTGGAGCTGACGGTCACCGGCCCGGCCGCCTCTCCCTTGTCGTTCGCCCAGAACACCGCGGTCGCCCTGTCTCCGCAGGCGTCGGCGTCGGCCACGACGAGCTCCGTCAGCCACGCGCCGGGATCGCTCACCATGAGCGAGCCGGTCGTCCCCGTCCCCCGGGTGTAGGTGCCGTCGCCGTCATGGAAGTGGTAGGCCGCGATGGACGCCGCCCCGGCGGTGGAGCCGCTGAAGTCCGCAGAGGCCGTCGCCAACCCGCTGAGGATGCAGGACACGGTGGAGCTCCCGCCATCGAGGAGGAGGTCGGCTCCAGGTCCGTCGCCGCAGTCGTCGTCGAGCACGTCGAGGCCCTGCGAGCTCCCCGTGTGTTCGCTGCCGGTGGCGATGACGCGGTCCTGGAGACCCGCGCTGTCCCAGGTCAGGGTGGTTGTGGCTTCGCCCTCGTCGAAGTCGTCGACGCCGACCGCGATGAAGAGGCTGCTGCTCGAGGTCAGCGTCACGAGCTCCCCGAACTCCGGCACGGTGTTGCCGTACTCGTCCACACCCCGAACCGTCGCACCAGTGACCTCCCCGGTCCAGACCCAGGGCTGATCGAGCTCCACGGCGAGGGAGCTCAGCTCCGCAGGGTCGACCACGATCTCGACCGAGCCGAGGTCCGCGCCCCCCTGGGACGCCGAGATGGTCACGGGGTCCTTGGCGATGGTGAGCGAGAAGCCGGAGCCGCTGTAGAGCCCCGCCGCATCCAGCGTCACGGTCACTGGAGAGAGCGTCCCGGTGTCGTCGGTGAGCTCGACGCTCGGGTCACCGGTCGTGTAGGCGTTGCCGTAGCTGTCGGTGCCCACGGCGCTCAACGTGAAGCCCTCGCCAGCCGTCGTGCTGCTGGGCACGGTCATCTCGACGTTCCCCAGCGGGCCGTTGACGACTACGAGCGGCGGAGAGGCCGCGGACAGCCCTGCAGTGGCGATGTCCGCGCTCAGCACCATGGGGTCGGCGGCCGTCGTGCTCCTGCAGTCGAAGACGTGGACGCCCTCGTCCATGGCGCTGAACCCGCAGGACAGGGTGGCGTAGCCATCGTCGAACTCGACGGGGTCCGCACCCTCGACGTCGAGCTCGACGAGGTTCTGGTAGTGGTCGAAGGCCGACATCGAGAGCTCGAAGTCCTCGCCGGCGGCGACCTCGGACTCCGCGAGGTCCAGCAACAACGACTCGGGCGCGGCTGGCACCACCGTGATCGTCGAGTCACTCCAGCCCGAGAGACCCTCGCTGTCGATGACCTCGACGAGGACCTCGCTGTCGGCCTTCTCCAGTCCGACAGCGCAGTAGCGTTCGCCCTGGTTCCAGTCGATGAGGCAGGTCATGGACCCGATGCCCTGCTCCGTGTCGAGCCCGCCGAGATCGTCCCGGAAGTCGATGTCACGGGAGTAGTCCTCGACGGTGTTCAGGTAGGCGTCCTTCGCGACGAGGCGCAGGATGAGCTCCTCTTCGCCGGCGACGACCTCCTCTGGCGAGCCGTCGGGCGGGCTGAGCTGCAGGACCGCCACCTCCCCCGCCACGACCTCGAACGCGCCGCTCTCTCCCGTCGCCGTGCCGCTCACCTCGAGCTGGGTGGAGTTGCACCCGTCGACCGTCGCTCGGAGGAAGGTGATCTCCCGCTGCGCGCTCCCGACGAAGTCGATCTCCTCCGGCAGGACCGCGCCGCCGCACGCGTCTCCCAGGCTCAGCCGCGCGCTCTTGTCGAGCAGCGGGTTCCCGAACTCGTCACGCAGGGTGAAGCCGACAGGGAAGCTGGTCCCTGCCTCGTAGAGATGGCTGTCGTCGATGAGGTCGATCTGGACCCGGTCGAGATCACCGGCGGTGACCGGCACGAAGACCTCGTCGCCGTCCACCGGTGACGACAGTGAAGTGGGGTTGACCCCGAGCCAGACATTGGCCGGCGCAGAGGAAGACAGCGCCACCCAGCCGTCCCCGGCCTTCAGGGTCCCGGTGAGCTCCGTCGCGCTGCCGGAGACGTCGCCCAGACCCGTGCCGCTGAGATCGAGTTCGGCGTCCTCGTCGTCGTCGACCCAGGCAGCGACGGTGACGAGGAAGTCCTCTGGGACCCGCTCGCCGAGGGGGTCCAGGAGGTGGATGCGCACGACGACCTGTTCGTCCACCTGGTAGGGCCGCGCGTCGAAGTCCAGCTCGAGGTGATCCGCGCGGTTGTCCGTGATGTTGAACCCGGCGGGGAGGCGACCCTCTTCGCCATCCGGCGAGACGACCACGAGATCGTAGATGCCCACCTCGAGCCCCTCGGGCACCCTGGCGCTGATGAGCCCCCAGTCCTCGAGCTGCACCGCTTCCAGCTCAGCCCTGGCGCCGTCGCGCTCGAGCTCGACCACGAAGCCCTCGTCGATGCGTGAGCTGCTGGCGTCGACGACGGGCGTCGGGAAGAAGCGCTCTCCGACGATCTGGATGTCGGTGGCCTCCCCGGTCCAGGCCCAGTCCGGCTCGACCGCCTCGACGACCGGCTCAGCCTCCTGGAGCGTACACCCCCCCAACAACGCTCCGAGCAGAGCGAGGGCTTGGACCCGGTCCTGGCGGGGCGAAGGGCTCACTGAGGACGGTCTTCTCCATCAATAGACTACCCGAATGCCGGCGATCGCGACCAGCCCTCCGATCTGCCCATCGTACTCGGCCGCGGAGCTCGACACGCCGAGCCACCGGAGCTCAGCGTAGAGCTCACCCGGACGCAGCCGATAGCCACCGCCGCCATAGACGGTGGGCCCCGGTCGGTGGAGGCTCAGCTCGGTCCCTCCGGGCTCGCCGCCGAAGGTGCGCTCGATCCGGTAGGGCGTGACGACCAGACCCGCCCCGGTCCACGCCCCCCAGAGCCCCATGGACCAGCGCCGATGGGCAGACAGCGACACCGGCAGGAGGTCCATCTTGAGCTCGATGTCGCCGCCCACGTCCGGAATCGCGGCGACGTCCCGGTACCACCCGACCGCCAGGCGCATGTTCACGTGAGTCCGCAGGGGCAGACGCTGTTCCAGGTCGAGGCCGATGTAGGGAGCCGCGATGGCCCCGAGGTTCGCGATGGTCCCTGCGTGCAGCGCCGGAGCACGGGCCACCGGCTCCGGCTGGAGCTTGAGCCCGATGCGGGCGTCGAAGGAGCCGTCGGGCGCGGTCACGGCGATCTCGACCTCCCCCGCCGACAGCCCGGGTGGGGGTGCATAGACCACCTTCAGCGAGCCGTCCGCCTGGGCCCGAGGCTGCGTGACGATGCCCTCGCTGACGACGATGTCGACGTGCTCGTCGACGACCGGCCGACCCGAGGCATCGAGCAGCACGATCGTGAGCGTAGCGGTGTCGCCGGTGCCCGTGAGCAGCACGGGACGGTCGGTCGAGAGCGTCACCCGCCGGACCCGCCCGGTGCGAATGCTGACCGGAGCCACCGCGATGAGGTCCGGCCGGGTCATGCTCAGCGGCACCCCCGATGACCAGGGCACTACCAGCTGGCGCCGCTGCAGCCCCGGCGCCTCTACGACGAGCGCGAGGGGCACCCCTCGGGCCTCGAAGTCCGCCGTCGCGAAGCCCCGGTCGTCGGTGCTGACCAGCGCGGTGTCCTCTCCCAGGGCCAGGAGCAGCGGGACCTCCGCCAGCGGACGACCGAGGGTGTCCAGCGCGCGGGCCTGGACCTCCAGCGACTCGCCCGAGCGGTGGCCGATGAGCAGCGTCGCCGCTCGCCCCGTCCCTGGCTCGTGGTTCCAACCGGCGAGCACTGCGTCCTCTGGCTCCTCGAGATCGCCTTGGAACTCGGCGCGCACGGAGAGCTCCTCGCGCTCGGTGTTCGTGATCTCCCCGTGGCGGGCGCTCAGGCCCAGCCCTCGAGGCTCCAACCGGTCCCCGCTGGCGTCCTCGAGCCAGGCCTGCACCTGCGACACGGGGAAGTCCGTGGTCAGCTCCTGGGGCCACGTCCGCAGCACGATCCGAGCTGGCATGCCCTCCTGGACCGCGACCCGAGTGCTGACCGTCGCGAGGTCGGACAGGCCGCAGTCCACCCTGAGGTCGAGCAGGATGTCCTCCTCGATCGGCGGCAGGGTGGCGAGCCAGAGTCCGGACCCGATCTCCGCGATCGAGAGCTCCCGACCACCGCTGGCGTGGCAGGTCGGATCCCCGGCAGAGAACGCGTGGCCGGTGGGAGTGACTGCCTTCAGGTGGATGGGCGGGAGCGGAGCCCCGGGCACGATGCTGCCCTCGACCAGTGCCGCGAGCGTCGGCGCCGGCTGCCTAGCGAGCGTGATGGTGCTCTTCTGCAGGTTGCCCAGCGGGTCCTTCACCGTTGCGCTCGCCGTGGTCTCACCGGGGCGGATGTCGACGGTGACGCTGACGCGCCCGTCTGCGCCCGCCGTCGCGGGGCCGTAGACCCGCCCCCCGACCTCCAGCTTCAGGGTCGCGCCGGGCTCTGTCGTCACGGACACCGGCACGCGCGCCCCGAGGCGCACGACCGTCCACTCCGGCGGCGCTCCGGGGCGCCGACTGTCTCGAACGCCGACAGGCACCACGCGCGGGTCCGAGAGCGCCGCGGGCTGCCAGCGGATCTCCAGGGCGTCCCCTTTTCGCTCGACGCCGAGAACCTCGCCCTCCGGTGCGGCGACGCGGACGTCCTGAGGTTCGGGCAGGTCGTCGGAGTGCAGGCGAATATGGACCTCCTCACCGGTGAGGGCCTCGAGCCGCCCCGGGCCCGTCAGCCCGCTCTCCGGGCGCTCGCCGACCGGCACCTCCAGGCGCAGGGGCGCCTCGTCGTCCGCCTGAACGACGACCCGAAAGCGCTCCACATCCGGCGCGCTTCGCACGCGAAGTTCCCAGACACCCGGCAACACAGCGGGCCTCACCGCCAGGACCTCTCCGTCGGGAGAGTCGACCTCGAGTTCCGCCGGTCGGGCCGGGAGACCGCCATCGTGCAGGACCAGCAGGAGCTCCGCCGGGACGTCGGCGACCGGGTCACCACGCTCGGCGACCAGGAGGCCCTCCGTGGCCAGCGCGAGGCCGGACAACAGCAGCACTCAGAGACCTCCGACCTGGAACTCGGCGGTGGGCGGCTTGGTGTCCCGCAGCAGCTCGTAGGGCGACTCGCGAGTTCGGCCCAGGGGATCGACCGCCAGCACCCTCAGAGCGTTGTCCCCTTCCCTCAGCCGCACCTCCACCCGCCAGCTTCCGGAGTTGTCGGCGAGGACCTCGACCGTCTCGTACCCGCCTTCGATCCGAACGCGGGCGCCGGGGTCGGTGGTCCCCGCGACCTCGACGGACTCCTCCCGCGTAGCCTTCTCCGGCCAGCTGACCTCGAGCAACAACCCCTCGTCGAGGCGGGTAGCAGCGCCGCCGTCGTTTGCGACGATGGCCTCGCCCGCCCTGAGCGCCTGGACCTCACCGAAACCGGTCAAGCTCAGCTCGCCGTCGTCGAGCTGGACCCAAGTGCTGTCGTCGTCGCGGGCCACCGTGAACGTGCCCTCGTCCGCGCGCACCTCTCGATCGCCGGTGACGACATCCAGGACAGGACCGCCCCTGCGGACCGTCGCTTCCACGCGCCCATCCTCGAGCTCGACCCGGACGCCCTCGGAGCCCTCGCCCAGCACGCGCAGCGCCGAGGACTGATCGACGACGAGCTGGCTGTCCTCACCGAAGGAGAGCACGGCGCGGCCGCCCTCCCCAGCCAGCAAACGGTCGTCGGGTAGGAGGATCCCGCCGACCTCGGCGGCACTCCTGGCGCCCTCGTGCTCATGCCGCACGTCGCCCTCGACCCGCCGGATGGTGAGCGGATCGAGCGCTTCATCGCCGAAGAAGAGGCGGTAGCCCAAGAGCCCGAGCGCCAGGACAGCCACCGCCACAACAAGGACGGTCAGGACGTCACGCACCACTGGATGCTACCGCGAGGGCAGCACCAGCGCGTAGCGGCCCTCGCCTTCCTCGATGCGCCCGCCGTGTTCCTGAACCGCGTGGCTCGCCACCCAGAAGCCCATGCCAGAGGCCAGCCAGTCGTCGCTGCTCTCGCGCCGCGGGCCGGACAGGGCGAAGCCGAGGCGAGCTTCCCCGCCCTCGACCACCCCGGACACGGACAGCGTTCCGCCCGGCGCGAGCTGGGCCCGAAGGCTGCCGAGCAGCTGGGCCAGCGCCTGGGCGAGGAGCTTCGGATCGACCTCGACGAAGAGCGCAACGGCGTGATCGTGCTCGAGCCCGACCCCGACCTCCACGAAGGCGTGGCGTACGAGGGAGACGACCTCGGCGACCAGCGCGTGGAGGTCGATCACCTCTCGAGTGGCGCTCCCGGTCTCGCTCGAGAGCCGGTTGAGCGCCGCGACGACCTCGCGGCAGCGCTGGGCTTGCTCCTCCATGCTCGCGAGCATGGCGTCGTCGGGCCGCTTGGCTCTGAGCAGCTGCGTGAGGCCGAGGATGCCGGCGAGGGGGTTGTTGAGCTCGTGAGCGAGCCCGGCTCCCATCTGGGCGACCGCGGCGAGACGAGAGGACTGGACCAGGCGCGCGTTGGACTGCTGGAGCTCGCGAGTGCGCATCTCGACGCGTTCCTGGAGTTCCTCGTTCCACCCTTCGATCTCGGCGTTCTTCTGTGCGATCAGCTCGCTGGTCGAGTTGAAGACCTCTGCGAGGTCCTGGAGCTCCGCGACGGCGTCGGCGCCGAGCCGGACCGGCTTGTACTCCCCCCCGCCGAGAGTGCTCGCCGCCCCGCGCAGGGCCACGACCGGGCGCGCGATCTGGCGGGCTGCGACGCCCCCCATTGCACCCACCAGCACCATCGCGATGGCGTAGACGAAGAGACTGCGCCGCTGGATCTGGTCCCCGGCGCGGGTGGCGAGGGCCTCTGGAACGGCGACTACCACCGCCCAGTCGGTGCCATCGATGGCCTGGAAGGCGGCCATCACCGGCTGACCAGCGCGCTCGTAGCGCAGGTCTCCGGCGAGGTTGCCCTGGAAGGTGCGAGGCAGCTCCGGGTCGACGAGCTCGCCGGGATCTCCCAGGATGGCGTCACCGCTCCGGTCTACGAGGACGGCCGCTCCACTGGGCACCGCCTGCTCCAGGAAGTGCCGCTCGACCTCGGCGAGGCTGACCTCCAGGCCCACGACGACCCCGCGCCGACGGGACGCAACCGCGACCGGCACGACCGAGGGACCGCCCTCGGCGGGGCGATAGATGCGACCGAGCGCGAAGCCGTCGGCCAGCGCATCGATGACGGGGAGCTCCTGGCGCAGCCGCTCGGCCCGCTCGGGGCCCACGGGCAGGTGCCGCGACAGGTCTGAGGGGATGTCCTCGAGCCAGGTCGCTGCTGTCACCTCCGCGCCCTCGGCGTCGAGCATCACGACCACGTTGACCGCGTCGAACTGGCGGTAGAGCACTCGCTGGAGCCCCTCGCGCTCGTCCGTCGCGAGCGCCTCGACGTCCCAGACCGCGACGGCGAGCTCTGCGGTGCGCACGAGGTCGCGAATCCAGGTCGAGGCGTAGACCGCAAGCCCGCCAGCCTGTCGGGCATAGAGCTGGCGCGACTGCTCGACGTTGTGGTCTCGCGCGAGCCGGCTGGTCATGTAGCCGGTGAAGACCAGGGGGAGCAGGGTCGTGAGCCCGATGACCAGGATCAGCCGGACCCTGAGACTCTTCAATCGCGCTCCACAGGGAAGCGCATCGTGAAGACGGTCCCGGACCCTTCGACGGACTCGACGGAGATCTGGCCGCGGTACTTCGTCACGATGCGGTAGACGATGTTCAGGCCGAGGCCAGTCCCCTTCCCCGGTGCCTTGGTCGTGTAGAAGGGGTCGAAGACCAGCCCGACCTTGGCCGGGGCGATGCCGGGTCCGTTGTCCTCCACCCGCGCCCAGACGTGGTCCTCGGCCTTGCCAGCGGTGACCGCGACGCGGCCGCTGCCGTCCTCGCGATGCTGGCCGACGGCCTCGACGGCGTTCTTCACGAGGTTGACGAAGACCTGCTGGACCTCGTTCGTGCGGGCGTTGAGGTAGCTCTCCGCCTCCACCTCGGCGCTCAGGGTCACCCCGGCGCAGTCGCTGCTGCGCTCGACGAGCCGGATCGCGTCGGCGACGACCTTCGAGAGCTCGACGGTCGTGAGGTACTCGGCGCTGCTGGCGCGAGAGTAGCTCGAGAGCTCCACGACGATGTCGCGGACGCTGCGGGAATACTCCACGATCTCAGAGGCATAGTCGTGGCAGAGCTTGACCTCGTCCTCCTCGCCGATCGCCTCGGCCAGCCCCATGATGCCGAACAGCGGAGAGCTGATCTCGTGGGCGATGCCAGCGGCGAGCGTGCCGATGCCCGCGAGCTTCTCGGACTGGATCAGCTCCGCCTGGAGCTTTCGGGACTCGGCCAGGGCCGCTTCGAGCTCGGTGTTCTTTCGCTGCATCTCGAGCAGGAGCCGTCGGTTCTCGACCCGGATGTCCTGCTTCTCGCAGGCCCGCTGCACCTTCTTCTTGATCTCGAAGACGTTGTTGAGCGGCTTGAGGACGTAGTCGAAGGCGTCCAGCTCGATCGCGGTGAGCGCCGTGTCGAGGCTCGCGTATCCGGTGATGATGATGACCTCTGCGAGGTCGTTGACGTCCTTTGCGAAGCGCAAGAGCTCCAAGCCGTTGACGTCAGGGAGGTTCTTGTCCGTGAGCAGGATGTCGACGCCCTCTGTGCGCATCGTCTCCATGGCCTGCTTGCCGTTTTGGCAGGTCGTGACCGCGTACGGGCCGTCCTCGAAGACGGCATGCAGGATCTGGAGGATGACAGGCTCGTCGTCGACGATGACGAGCCGCTTCTCGCTGGGCTGCTGCACCATCACTCCGGGGCGCGCCCGAACTTATCACTGTTGACTGATGCGAAGGTGCGTTCCGCCGATTTGACAGCTAAGTGGCCTGCGGTAATGTCATCGGCAGTTGGAGCGCAGAATGCGGATGTTCGTAGCGGTTGGACTACTGGCTTTGTCGGCCTGCAAGACCGGCAAGGGAGGTGGGGACACAGTGGACCCCGACCTCGTTCGCCCCTACGTCGAGAGGCCGGCCGAGGACGGGCTCACGCTCGTCGAGATCGACCTCAACAGCGACGGGCGCGCCGATGTCTACAACTACTACCGGGAGCGCTCGCAGGCTTCCCGCCTGCTGGTGAAGCGAGAGGTCGACCTGAACTGGGACGGCCGGATCGACGTCGTCAGCTTCTACGACGAGACGGGCACGCTCATCCGCGAGGAGATGGACGGCGACTTCGACGGCCAGGTCGAGTGGATCGACCACTACCAGGGTGGTCGGCGCGTGATGAGCGAGGTCGACACCGAGTTCGACGGTCGCTACGACCTCTACAAGTTCTACGAGAACGACCGCGTCCGGCGGAAGGAACGCGACACGACCGGCGACGGCAAGATCGACTACTGGGAGTACTTCGGCGACGACGGGGCCGTCGTGAAGACAGGCCGGGACCTCGACGGCGACGGCCAGATGGACGTCAGGGACGATCTCTAGGGGACCGCAGTTGCGCCAGGGTCCGCTCCAGGGGCACGGCCGGTGACCAACCCAGCGCCTGCGCCTTGTTCGCCGAGCCGTACAGCACCGGGGCGGCGTGCTGGCGCCACCGAGCGGGATCCGGCTCGGGCTCGCCACCGCTGACCAGGCGGAGCAGGTCGACCAGCTTCCGCGGGACGCCAGAGCAGAGGTTGTAGGCCTCTCCCGCTCGGCCTCGCTCGGCGAGCAGGAGCACTCCTGCGGCGACATCGCGAACGTCCAGGTAGTCCCGAGACAGGCCCACGTTCCCGCAGCGGATGCGACTCTGGCCTCTTCGCCCCTGCTCGGCCCACTCCGCCAGCGCGAGGTCCTGCGGCTGCCCGAGCCCGGTGAAGTTGAAGGGGCGCACGACGATGGCGCGCTCGGCGACGACGCGCTCGGCCGCCAGCTTGCTGCTCGCGTAGACGCCGCGGGGCGCGAGCGGGTGGTCCTCGGTGACTGGGAGGAACCGGGGGAGGCCATAGACGTGGCAGGTGCTGACAAAGACCATGACCGCACCCGGCTTCAGGGCCTCCAACACGTTGCGGGTCCCATTGACGTTGACCATCGTGGTCTCGAGGGGGTCCTTCTCCGCTCGCCGGGGCGACGTCTGGGCCGCGAGGTGGAAGACACGGTCATAGTCGCCGACGACCGAGCAGTCATCGGTCACGTCGAGCTCGGCCCGGCTCGGGGCATCGGCACCCGGGACCAGCGCGCGGAGGTAGCCGGCGAGGAAACCGGAGCCCCCCGTGATCAGCGTCTTCACGCCAGTCTCGCCAGTTCCGCCTCGACCATCATCCGGACCAGACCCGCGAAGTCCACGCTGGGCTCCCAACCGAGCGCCTCCCGGGCTCGAGAGGCGTCGCCGCGAAGACGAACGACCTCGTTTCGCCGGTGGAGCCTGTCTGTCAGCACGACGTGCTCCTTCCAGTCGAGATCGACGACCTCGAAGGCGGTCCGCACGAGGTCCTCGACCGAGTGATTCACGCCCGTCGCGACCACGTAGGTACCAGGGCTGCGCCGGAGCATGGCCTGCATCGCGCGTGTGTAGTCGCTCGCAAACCCCCAGTCACGCCGGGGTGATAGGTTGCCGAGTGTGAGGTGTGACATCAAGCCGAGCTTGATCTTGGCCGCGCCGTTGGCGACTTTGCGGGTGACGAACTCGAGCCCCCGGCGAGGCGACTCGTGGTTGAAGAGGATGCCGCTGACGACGAACAGCCCGTAGACCTTGCCGTAGTTGAGCACCATGTGGTGGGCGTAGACCTTGGCGCAGGCATAGGGGCTCGCCGGCGCGAGGGGGGTGTCCTCGTTCTGGGGGCAGTCCACGCTGTTTCCGAACATCTCGCTCGAGCTGGCCTGGTAGAACCGGGCCGACGGGTGCACGCGACGGATGGCCTCCAGCAGCCGCACGGGGCCGAGTCCGGTCACCTCTGCCGTCAACAGCGGCTGCTGCCACGACACGGGCACGAAGGACTGGGCGGCGAGGTTGTAGACCTCGTCCGGTCGGAACTCCTCGACGATGTCGATGAGCGAGCCCGGATCATGGAGATCAGCGCAGTGGAGCGTGATGCGGTCGAGCAGGTGCTCTATGCGCCAGAAGTTGTCCGCGGACAGCTGGCGGTACAGACCGACGACCCGCACACCCCTGTCGAGCAGCTGCTCGGCGAGGTAGGAGCCGTCCTGCCCAGTGATGCCGGTGACGAGGGCGGTGGTCATTCGCGGGCGTCGATCTCCCGGGTATGCGTCACGGTGTTCTCGCCCTCCCCAAACCACTCGATGGTGAACTTCGCAGGGCGCTCCGGGTCCGCGTAGACGACCGGGGAGTAGCAGAATTCAGCGTCACCGCCGGACTCGCTGGTCCAGGCCTCGTAGACGGTGATGAGCTGACCGTCCGCGATGATCTCCGGGTCGAAGAAAGCGTCCTCGGCCTGGTAGACGCCGAGGCGCTGGATGACGACCCGGTCACCTTCCATGTGTACGTCGAGGCTCGGGTCCTCCGGGTTGTCGAAGTCCCAGTTCTCACAAGGGGGCGTGTCCGTGCTCAGGGTCACGTCTCCAGCGCCGCAGCCCAGCATCAGGGCGAAGATCATGCTTCCTCCATCGCGCCGAGAGCATAGCCGGCTCACAGCACCTCGTTGAGATCCCGCTCCTCGAGGACCTCGATCACTTCCCTCACCCGCTGTGCCTGGTCCTTGCGACAGACCAACAGCGCGTCCCCGGTGTCGACCACGATGAGGTCTTCGACGCCGACGAGCGCGACGACCTTGCCAGGCGCGTGCACGATGTTGCCGCTGCTGTCGACCGCGACGATCGGATCTGCCACGCCGCGCCCACCTGCAATCCGCGGGAGGTGCTCAGCGAGCGCCGGCCAACTCCCGACGTCGCTCCAGCCCAGCTCCGCGCGCACGGTGAGGACGTGGCGACTGCGCTCCATGATGCCGTAGTCGATGGAGATCGCGTCCATCTGCGGGTAGAGCCGAGCCAGGTCAGCCGGCTCGTAGCGGAGGCGTTCCAGGAGCGCCCACGTCTTCGGCAGGTGCTGCCTGAAGGCGTCTCGTGCAGCCTCGACCGTGAAGACGAACATCCCGGCGTTCCAGAGATAGTCGCCGCTGGCGAGGTACTCCGCGGCGGTCGCGGCGTTCGGCTTCTCCACGAAGCGCCGGACGCGCAGGAAGTCGTGGGCCTCGAACTCCCCCAGGGTGCCGCCACATCTCAGGTAGCCGTAGCCGGTCTCTGCCCGGGTGGGCTGCAGGCCGATGGTGACCAGGGCGTTGGTCGCTCGGGCCGCAGCAGCGCAAGCGCGAAGGACGCCCAGGAACTCCTCCTCGTCCTCGATGATGTGGTCGCTAGGCAGCACGGCGACCACCGCCGTCTCACCGACGGAGCGACGCGCGATGTCCATGCACCCCCACCCCACGGCGGGGGCGGTGTTGCGGCCCACCGGCTCGACGAGGAAGTTCTCTCCTGGCAGCTCGGGCAGCTGCGCGATGACCGTCTCGGCCATGTCCCAGCTGGTCACCACGAGGATGCGCTCCGCCGGCAGCAGCGGCCGAATGCGGTCGACGGTCTGCTGGATCAAGGTGCGCTCGGTGCCCAGCGCGATGCATTGCTTGGGCGTTCTGCGGCGCGAGCGAGGCCAGAAGCGGGTCCCGCGCCCTCCGGCGATGACGAGCGCGTAGAGGTGGTCGTTCACGCGAAGTGCTCCGGGTGAAGCTGGCGCGCCGCCTCGTAGCAGACGACCGCTACGGCATTCGCGAGGTTGAGGCTGCGCACCGCGCCAAGCATGGGCACATGGTACGCGCCCCGACGCTGCACGAGCCCGCGCGGCAGTCCGGCGGACTCGCAGCCGAACAGCAGCACGTCTTCGTCCCTGAACTCCACGCGGGTGAAGGGCGCCGCACCTCGGGCCGAGAAGAGGTGCACACGACGCCCGGCGGCCCAGTCCCAGAAGGCCTCTTCGGAGTCGTGTTCCTGGAGATCGACCTGCCTCCAGTGGTCGATCCCGCTGCGCCGAACCTGCTTCTCGTCGGTGGAGAAGCCCAGCGGGTGGACCAGGTGGAGCTTCGCTCGAAGTCCGACGCACAGGCGACCGATGTTGCCCGTGTTGCCCGGGATCTCGGGCGTCAGGAGCGCGACGTGGAGGCTCAGGCCTCGGCCGTCTCGGAGGGCTGGACGAAGGACCCGATGATCACCCGCGCCGGACGGATGACCCGCGTCCCGACCCGGTAGCCGACATCGAAGACCTGCACGACGCACCCATCGAGGGCCTCGTCATCCACGGGCATCATGGTCAGCGCCTCGTGCACGCCGGGGTCGAAGATCTCCCCTTCCACGCCGACCGCCTCGAGGCCCAGGTTCGCGAAGCCGTCGTTGAAGGCCTTCTCGACGAGCACGAGCCCCTCGAGCACCGACTCCTCGACGCCGCCGCGTCGCATGGACTCGATGCTGCGGCGCAGGTTCTCCAGTGGCTCGAAGAGCTTGGAGACCACGTCTCCACGGAGGATCTCCTCCTTGAGGGCCTGCTGCCGCTCGAGGCGCATCTTGAAGGCCTGCATCTCCTCCTGCAGGTCCCGGTATGCCTTGCTGACGGTGCGGAGGCGGGCCTTGGTGTCGTTGAGCTCCTGCTGCAGCTCGGCGAAGGGATCGATGATCAGCTCGACAACCTCGCCCTCGATCTCTTCGCCGCCATCGGCAGGCTCGGTCTGCTCGACGGCCTCTTCGACCTCGGGTTCGGTGCGCTCTTCGGTGCCAGACATCCGCTCACCTCCGGAGTCGCATTACTAACCACCCCATGGACGACAAGCAGACGCGGTTGATGACCATCCTCGCGGTGGTCCTTGTTGGACTGGTCCTGGCGATTCGCTTCGTCGAGCCACCAGATGAGCAGGAGGACGACGACAGCCCCGTGCTCGTCGACCTCGTCGAGCTGGAGCTGGAGGACGTCCAGTCACTCCGGCTCACGACCGAGGAGGGCAGCGTCACCGCAGAGAGGACGATGAGCGGGTGGCTCCTGAGCGAGCCCGATCCCGCCCGGGGCAATGGCGAAGCCCTCGACGAGCTCGTCGAGACCCTCGCCCGTCTCCAGGTGGAGCCCCCGATGGAGGGGGCGGACGCGAGCAAGTACGGCTTCGACGCGCCAGAGGCCACCATGCGGGTGGGGACCGCGAGCGGGGAGCACCTCTTCGAGCTGGGGATGGAGAGCCCCGTCGGGTTCAAGACCTATGTCCGTCTCGACGGCGGCGATGTCCAGGTGGCCGCGGGTCGCCCCAAGCGCAGCATCGTGCGCCCCCTCGAGAGCTTCCGTGATCGCCAGGTCCACGCCGTAGCCGCCCCGCTCATCGACGCGCTGCGCTGGTCCCCGGTCGAGGGCGAAGGCTGGTCCGTCGAGCGCCGCGACGGTGGGTGGTGGCTGGACGATGGGCGCCGAGCCAGCGACGCCCGGCTCCAGGGGCTGCTCGCGGCGGTCGACTCCCTCCAGTACGAGATCTTCTACCCGGAGCGCGGCGAGGACCCCTTCCCCTCCGAGCTGGCCCTGCGAGACGCCACCGGCGAGGCGATCTTCGGCTTTGGCGAGCTCGTCGGCGGCGGCATCCTGTTGCGCGGTCCGGACGGGACGGTCGGCACGATCGGATCCTGGGACACCCTCCAGCCTGCAGCAGCGGACCTGCTGGAGACACGCCTGCTCGCCGCCAGCCCCGCCTGGCTGTCCGAGCTCCACCTGAGCCTGGACGGGGTGGAAGCCACCTGGACGAAGGGTGACACCGGCTGGCTGCGCGACGGAGTCGAGGACCCCCTCGCGATGCCGTCGATGCTCGTGCTCGAGCTCGAGGCCGACCGCGGCCTGGTCGGCGAGGACTTCGAGACTCGGACCGGCTTCATCCGGGCAGGCGGCAATGGGCAGCTCGTCGAGGTCGTCCTCGGTCCAGCCACGGAGGGCGGGCGCTGGGCCCGCGAGGCCGGTGGTCCCAGCTTCCTGGTCCCGCAGCCGAGCCTCGACCGCCTCGCCTCGGCGCTGAGCAGCCCTGTTCAGTAGGCCGTCGTGCGGAGCACCGGCATGGGCGCTCCGACGCGGACACACTCCCGCACCTGCTCCGTCATCTCGACGCAGCTGAAGCCGTCGTCGAGCGACATCGAGATCTCGAGCGCGTCGGCGATGCGGGCGCTGGCCTCCGTCTCGCGCTCGTTGCCGAAGAGCCTCACCAGCCAGCCGATGGCGTCTTCTGGGTTGCGGGTGGGCACGCAGGCGATGACCCGGTGGCCGGACTCGACCGCCTGGAGCACGCAGGCCGCGACCTCCGGCTCCGGGACGTCCCCGACCGCGATGAGGTCCGGGTCGTGCCGCATCGCCGTGCGGATGCCGACGCACCAGCTCGCGGTGTCGATGCCGACCTCGCGCTGGCTGATGGCGGCGCGGCGGTCCGCGTGCAGGTACTCGAGGCTGTCCTCGAGCACGACGACGTGGCTGCCCTCGGTGGTGTTGAGGATGTCCACGATGCCGTTGAGGAGCTCCCGACGCCGGGTCCCACAGAGCAGGGTCAGGCCAGGGCGTTTCGGGATCTCCCCGTACTCGGCTGGCACGCCGAGCCCCACGAGGGTGGGCACCTCTGTGGCCATGCGGTGTACGACCACGCCGAGCGAGCCGCGCTGCCGGAAGAGCGAGACGCGGAAGCGCCCGACGCCGCGCAAGCCAAAGGCGAACTCGTGCTCCTGACACCGGACGAGCGGAAACTCGACGCCAGCGAGCGCCATGAGCGCCTGGATGGCGGCCTTGGTGTCGCAGGGCGCGAGCTTCTGCCCAGCCACCGCCACCAGCTCGCCCTCGACGCGCATGCTCGGTCGAGCTGGCACCTTGAGGTGGACATCCGTGGCATCACAGTCGCGCGCCTGCTTGAGCAGGCGAAGCATGGCGTCTCGGTCGTACCGCATGAATCGCTCCTGCGTTGCTCTTCGGACCAGCGCTCGGTTCGCTTAGCGCAGCGCGACCAGGCGGCGTCCGTCGACGGGGCCCTCCAGTAGGAGCTCCTCTCCGCTCAGCAAGGTGACGACTACCCGATCGATGGCGCTGGAGCCCCCCAGGCCGAAGTGGAGCGGCCGAAGGTGAGAGGCCTGGTAGCCCGGATCGCCGTCCATCCAGCGGGTCTGGACCACACCCCCGGCGTGGATCTCGACCCTGGCGTGCCGAGGCACGTCGATCTCCACCCAGCCCTGCTCCGTGCAGCCTCGTGAGAGGTAGAAGAGCAGCCGCTGTTCGATGTCGCTGGCCAGGATGTCGAGGACGCCGTCGCCGTTGAAGTCCTCTGCGAGGACGACCCGGTGGGAGCCCGTCTCCGGGAGACCGAGCCCGGGTCCGACGTCCTCGAAGCCCGAGGTGGTCCAGGACAGCAGGTCCACCGCCGCCTCGTAGTGGGGCAGCCCGTCCTCCTCCGTCCAGAGGTCTCCCTCCGCGACCAGGAGGTCGACGTCGCCGTCGTTGTCGTGGTCCAGCCAGGCGCTTCCCCAGGCCATCGAGTGGTCCTCGACCGAGTCTGCGCCGGTCGCTGCGGTCACGTCGACAAAGCCCGCCCCCTGTCCCCTGAGCAACACGGAGCTGCCTGACGCAGCCACGTAGAGGTCTCGCTGGCCGTCCGCGTCGTAGTCGGCCTCTGAGACGCCCATCGCCGCGATGCCGATGTCGCAGTCGCAGGCCTCCGAGCCGTCCACGAGCGTGCCATCGCGGTTCTCCCAGAGCACGTTGGGGCCAGGCTGCAGGCCGTGGTCGTTGACCACGTAGACGTCGAGATCCCCGTCGCCGTCCTGGTCGAGCACGTGGACGTCGAAGGCCGATCGCTGGGCCAGGTCCGGCTCCAGGGTCTCGAAGACCCAGGTGCTGCCGTCGAAGCGGCCCAGCCTGTCCGTGCGAGAGCTCGGATCCGGCGACGTCACCGCGGCGAAGATCTCCGGCACGCCGTCGCCCTCGAGGTCGACCAGGGCCAGCTCACGGGCCAGGGCGCTGGTGTCCCCCAGGTCGATGTCCTCGCGAGTGAAGGTGCCACCCTCGTTCCACCCGATCCACAGGAAGGAGCCGGCCCCGAGCAGGTCGATGTCACCGTCCAGATCGACGTCACCGAGGTAGAGCGTTTCGCCGGCGTCGTGGAGGATCTGCGCTTGTTCGTGGAAGCCCTCGCCGTCGCCTCGGTGAAGGTAGAGCGGCTCGCCCAGGAAGCCACGGACCAGGTCTGCGTACCCGTCGCCGTCGAGGTCGGCGATGGCCATGCTGCCCCCGTCGAGGTGCTCGACGCCAGCAGTCACGGCACCCTCGAAGCCGTACTCTCCGCCGAGCTCGTCGTAGCCGAGGGCGACCGGATCGGGGCAGGACTGGACCTCTCCGAGCTCGAAGCGCTCGTTGTCGTTGTCCTCTGGCTCCTTGTCCGGGGGCACGGCGTACGGGGGAGGCGCGCATGCCAGGAGGACGATCACCGCTTCCGGTTCCTCTTCCGAGCCTTTCGAGCAGCCTTCTTCTTGTCCCGCTTCGCCTTCTTCTCCGTCGCGGTCAGCTGGCGGGGTGCGTTCGGAGGAGGTCCGCCCGGTCCCATCTGGCCCATCGCCATCGCTCCTTGCATGTTCCCCATCATGCCCGTCGACGCGCCGATGTTCTTCATGACCTCGCGCGACTGGAGGAAGCGCTCGTAGAGCTCGCGGATGTCCTTGGTCTCTCTTCCGCAGCCGCGGGCGATGCGCTCGAAGCGCCCCTTCTCCGTGAGGCAGTCGGGGTACTCCCGTTCCTGGCGGGTCATGGAGTGGATGACCGCCTTGACCTTCACGATCTCGCGATCGTCCAGCGCGTCCTCGGGGATCATGCCCTTCATCTCGTCGAAGAAGGGCAGACGCTCGAACAGGGACTTCAGGGAGCCCATCTTCTGGATCGTCTCCAGCTGCTTGAGGAAGTCGTCGAAGGTGAAGTCCCCCTTGAGCATCTTCTTGGCGTCTGCTTCCGCCTCTTCCTTGTCGATGTGCTTCTCGAAGTCCTGGACCAGGCCGACGACGTCACCGAAGCCGAGGATGCGGTCGGCGAGGCCCTGGGGTCGGAACTCCTCCAGCTCGCCGAGGCCTTCGCCCATGCCGAGGAACTTGATCGGCTTGCCCGTGACCTCCTTGATCGACAGCGCGGCACCACCGCGGGCGTCGCCGTCGAGCTTCGTCAGCACGAAGCCGGAGAAGTCGAGCTTCTTGTCGAACTCGGCAGCTGTCCTGACCGAGTCCTGGCCGATCATCGCGTCGCAGACGAAGAGCACGTTGTCGGGCTTGGTCGTCTCCTTGATGTCGACCAGCTCCTGCATGAGCTTGTTGTCGATCGCGAGGCGGCCCGCGGTGTCGAAGATCACCACGTCCCTGCCGACATTCCGAGCCTGGCTGACGGCGAGCTGGCAGAGCTTGACCGGGCCCATGCCCTTGATGCTGAAGACCGGCACCCCGAGCTTGCGACCGAGGGTCATGAGCTGGTCCACCGCCGCCGGGCGGTAGATGTCCGCGGCGACGAGCAGCGGCTTCCGGCCCTGCCCGACGAGCATCCGGGCCAGCTTGCCGGCGGTGGTGGTCTTTCCCGAGCCCTGGAGGCCGACCATCATGATGATCGCTGGCTTCTTCGAGAGCTCCAGCGTCGTGTCCACCGGCCCCATCAGCGCCTGAAGCTCGTCGTGGCAGATCTTCACGAACCAGTCGCCCGGGCTGAGTCGGGCACCACCCGGTCCCTTCTTCTTGCCCTTGATGGGAACGACCTCGCCCAGGGCCCGCTCCCCGACGCGAGAGAGGAAGGACTTCACCACCCCCAGCTCCACGTCGGCCTCGAGCAAGCTCACGCGGACGTCGCGCAGGGCGTCGGCGATGTTGTCCTCGCTCAGCTGGGCTTTGCCCTGCAGCTTGAGCTTGGCGTTGCGGAAGCCCTGGGAGAGGGTCTCGAGCATCTGAATCGGCCTCTTGGGTCAGTCCTCTCGTCTAACCCGGGCAAGGGACTTCGCCGGCCAGGACAGGCGCGGGTCGAGCTCCAGGGCACGCTCCCAGGCGAGCGCGGCCTGGTCCAGACGCCCCAGGCTCTCCAGCGCATTGCCGCGGCCGTTGTGGGCCAGGCCCAGGCTCGGGACCCGCGCGATGGCCTCGTCGTAGGCAGCCAGGGCACCCCCCGGGTCTCCGCTGAGCTGGAGCGCGTCGCCGCGACCATGCCATGGCCAGGCCTCGGAGGGACTGGCCCGCGCCGCCTTGTCGAAGTGGAACAGGGCCTCGCCGAACTGACCGGTCTCCACGGCGCGTCGGCCCGCCGCGAGGTCGGCGGCGTAGCTGGACGTCGAAGGCCCCGGACCACCTTTGTTCCGACCGGTCAGCGCGTGGAGCTGGTCCTCGTCCGGACGACCCAGCAAGCGCCCACCCATGCGCAACAGCAGCGTCAGCGGGCGGTCCAGCCGACGGGCCCACTCGGATCTACGTGTCATACCTGTGTCCGATCCTTGACGGCCGGAGGATGCTGGGTCAATTTGCCCTCCCTGGCTGCGCGGAGGAGACATGCTCCTGGCTTGGCTCGCAGCTCTCGGCTGCACCGAGTACGACGTCATCGTCCACGACGGTGCGGACATCTTCTACCAGGACCCCGCGAGCGCGGTGGACATCCTGATGATCGTCGACGACAGCTGCTCGATGGGTCCCTACCAGAACGAGCTCTCGACGAACTTCGCCGAGTTCATCTCCTTCTTCGTAGACGCGAACATCGACTACCACATCGGCGTGGTGACGACGGACGTCTACGCGGAGACTGGCGGGCGCATCACCGACGGCACGGTCATCACGAACGACACCCCGGACGGCGAGGCGATCTTCCAGGATCTGGTCCGCGTCGGAACAGAGGGCAGCGGCACGGAGATGGGCCTCGAAGCGGCATACCTGGCGCTCACGGAGCCCCGCATCTCCACGAGCAACGCGGGCTTCCTGCGCGAGGAGGCCAGCCTGTCGCTGATCTTCGTCTCGGACGAGGAAGACAGCTCTCCCCTGCCCACCTACGAGTACGTGCGCACCTTCAACGACATCAAGGGCGCGCGCCAGCGGGACATCTTCAACGCCTCCGCGCTGGTGGTGACCGACCTCGGCGACTGCGGCTTCGGCCAGTCCAGTGGCTCCTCCGAGGGCGACCGGTACATCGACGTCGCCGGCATGACGACCGGCGTCATCGGGAACATCTGCGCCGAGTCCTTCGCGGACATCGTCACGCAGCTCTCGCTGAACGCCTCGCGCCTCCGGGACACCTTCTACCTGGCATCGGAGCCGACGGCCTCGACCATCGAGGTGAGCGTCGACGGCGTGTTGCTCGACTGCAACGACGGGGGCTTCAACTACGAGCGCGTGATCGACGAGGAGGGCGTCGAGCGGCCGGCGATCGTCTTCGAGCGGGACTGGATTCCTGCGCCCAGCTCACAGATCGCCATCCGCTACGACTACGGCGGGGGCGACATCGATGGCTTCTGCAGCTCTGAGAGCGCGGCCGACACGGGTGGCACCTGATGCTGCTCCTCATCGCAGCCCTGGGCTGCAACGCCGGCAAGACGCAGTGCGTCGACAACGGTCAGTGCAGCGATGGCCAGGCCTGCGTCGCAGAGGTCTGCGAGGACGTCGATTGCCTGGCCTCGGCCGACTGCGAAATCGGGCAGTACTGCAACGCCGGCTACGCTTGCAAGGACGGCTGCAAGGGCGACGACGACTGCCTCGCGGGGCAGATCTGCGACACGGCGATTCGCCAGTGCATCGAGGCGGGCTGCGAGTCCACAGAGCTGGACTGCTGGGTCGGTCAGATCTGTGACCAGGTCACCGGCACCTGCAACGACGACGACGCGACCTGTTCGGAGACCTGCCACGTCTACACAGACACCAACTGCGGTGGCAGCGCAAGCTGCTTCATGTCCAACTTCGGCGACGAGTGCTCTCAGAACTCCGACTGCCCCAGCGGCAGCACCTGTGACGGCTTCGTCGTGAGCGACGACTTCTGCACCCGCCACCAGGACTGCCCAGCGGGCGCCTACTGCTCGGCCTACCAGTGCCTGCAGGACCTGTGCCACGCCGACTACTGCTACAACAGCTGCCAGAGTCAGGCCGACTGTCCCGCCGGCTTCAGCTGCCTGGACTCGGGGATCGGCAAGGTCTGCTACGGGGACTGTGCCTACTTCAAGCAGAACGGGTACCTGTAGCCGGACATCTGTGATCCCAGATCACAACTGACGGGCTCAGCGGGTGCCGGTGCTCCCGAAGCCGCCACCACCCCGCTGTGTCGCGTCCAGGTCCTCGACCTCGACGACGGTCGCCTGAACGACCGGAGCGATCACCAGCTGGGCGATGCGCTCTCCACGCTCGATCAGGATCCTGTCCGTGCCGTGGTTGATCAGCAGGACCTTGAGCTCGCCCCGGTAGTCACTGTCGATCGTGCCGGGGGCGTTGATCACAGCCAGCCCCTTGCGGAACGCCAGGCCAGAGCGCGCACGCACCTGTCCCTCGAAACCCCCTGAGATGGCGATGCGCATGCCCGTCGGCACCGCCTGGCGCTCCCCGGGCTCGAGCACGAGCGGCTCGAGCACAGCCGCGCGGAGGTCCATCCCCGCCGAGCCGTCGGTCTGGTAGCCGGGGAGCTCGAGTCCGTGTCCATGGGCGAGTCGCGCGAATCGGATGGTTGCCATGGGCTCTGCTATCGCGCCGATCACTCCGCCTGGGTTCCCAGCGACGACGAGAAAAGCCCGGAGCCGTGGCCCCGGGCTTCTGCGCTACAGCGTCGATCTACATCGAGGCGTCGAGCGCTTCCTTGCGGGAGAGGCGGATCTTGCCGCTGCGGTCGATGTCGATGACGCGGACCAGGACCTCGTCACCCTCCGTCACGACGTCTCCGACGCGCTCGACGCGCTCACGGGCGAGGTGGCTGACGTGCACGAGGCCGTCGGTGCCAGGGAAGATCTCGACGAAGGCGCCGAAGTCCACGACCCGCTTCACGACGCCCATGTACAGCTTGCCGATCTCGGCTTCCTGGGTGAGCTCGCGGATCATGTCCATCGCCCGCTGGGCGTCCTCGCCGCTGGTGGCGGCGATCTGCACCTTGCCGGAGTCGTCCACGTTCAAGGTCGTGTTCGTCTGGTCCTGGATGCCACGGATCACCTTGCCACCGGGGCCGATGATGTCGCGGATCTTGTCGGGCTTGATCTGGATGGTCGTGATGCGCGGCGCGTAGTCCGAGAGCTCCGGACGCGGGGCCGACAGGGTCTTGGCCATCTCTTCGAGGATGTGGAGGCGACCGTCCCTGGCCTGGTTCAAGGCGCGAGCCATGACCTCGCGAGGCACGCCAGCGATCTTGCAGTCCATCTGGAAGGCGGTGATGCCCTCTGTCGTGCCGGTGACCTTGAAGTCCATGTCACCGAGGTGATCCTCGTCACCGAGAATGTCGGACAACACGGCGAAGTCGTCGCCTTCCTTGATGAGGCCCATCGCGATGCCCGCGACGGCGGCCTTCACCGGAACGCCCGCGTCCATCAGCGCCAGCGAGGTGCTGCAGACGGTGGCCATCGAGCTGGAGCCGTTGGACTCGAGCACGTCGACGGTGCTGCGGAGCACGTAGGGGAAGTCGTCGAAGTTCGGCAGGACCGGCTGGATGGCGCGGTAGGCCAAAGCGCCGTGACCGACCTCGCGGCGCTTCGGAGCGCGCAGCGGGCGAGCCTCTCCGGTGGAGTAGGGCGGGAAGCTGTAGGTCAGCATCCAGTTGCGGAAGTTCTCCATCGCGCCCGGCCAGTCGATGCGCTGGTTGTCGCGCTCGGTGCCCATGGCGATGGAGGCGAAGGCCTGAGTCTCACCGCGGGTGAAGATCGCCGAGCCGTGGGCCCGCGTGGCGAGCCCCGCTTCGCACCAGATGCCGCGGATGTCGTCCGTGGCCCGACCGTCGATGCGGACACCGTCGGCGATGACCTTCGCGCGCATCTGCTTCTTGTTGAGCTTCTCGAAGGCGGCCTTGGCGTGGTCCCTGGCCTCCTTTGCGGCCTCGTCGTCCAAGCCCTCGGTCACCTTGGCGTCGAGCTCGGCGAAGACTGCCTTGATGGCGGCCTTGCGGTCGTGCTTGCCGTGGGTCTTCTGGGCCTCGATGAGCGCGCCCTCGAAGCCGGCGACGGCGTCGGTGATGATCTCGGGGATGCCCGTGGGAGCCTCGTGCTCACGGTTGGCGATGCCAACGGCAGCGTCGAGCTCGTTCAAGGCGGCGATGATCTTCTTGATCTCACCGTGGGCGAGGTCGAGGGCGTCGAGCATGACGTCCTCTCCGCACTCCTTGGCGCCCCCCTCGACCATGATGATGGACTCGGCGGTACCGGCAGCGAGGATGTTCAGCGTCGCCGACTGGCGGGCCTCGAAGGCCGGGTTGACGACGAGCTCGCCGTCCACCTGGCAGACGCGCACGCCAGCGATCGCCTCGCTCATGGGGGCGTCGCTGATGTGCATCGCCGCGGAGGCGCCGCAGAGGGCGAGGACATCGGTCTCGTGGTCCGCGTCGTAGGAGAACACCGTCGCGATGATCTGGGTCTCACAGCGGAAGGTCTTGGGGAAGAGCGGGCGGATCGGCCGGTCGATGACCCGGCTGATGAGCGTCGTGCGCTCGTTCCCGCGGCCCTCTCGCTTGAGGAAGCCGCCGGGGATCTTGCCGTAGGAGCCGGTGCGGTCCTGGTAGTCGACCGTGAGCGGGAGGAAGTCGAAGCGGGAGGGCTTGGTCCCGCAGACGGCGCTCACGAGGACCTTGGAGTCCCCGGAGGTCACGACGACCGCGCCGTGGGCCTGCTTGGCGTACTTGCCTGTTTCGAAGGTGATGGTATGGCCGCCGACCTCGACGGAGACGGACTTCTGATTGACACCGTGCATGGGTGTTCCTTTGCTGCCCTCATTCGGGCGTTTTGCTTCGGACCCCTGCGCCACCCCGTAGACCTTCTCGGAGTGAGCGAGGATCGCTCAGTCCGCGGAGATCGACGGTGCAGGCGCCCGTCGCGCGTTTGAAAACGGAGTTGAGTAAAGAACGATTGGCTAAACGCCAGAAGGGCCAAGGCAAGAGCCCGGCCCATCTTTTCGGAGGCTCAGCGACGGAGCCCCAGGGACTTGATGAGCGTCTTGTAGCGACCCTCGTCATTGGACTTCAGGTAGCGAAGGAGACGGCGCCGCTGGCCGACCAGCTTCAGGAGACCACGACGTGAGTGGTGGTCCTTGTGGTGGGTCCGGAAGTGCTCGGTGAGCTGCGTGATGCGTGTCGTGAGGAGCGCGACCTGGACCTCCGGCGAACCGGTGTCGCCTTCGTGGGTCGCGTACTCTTCGATGATGGTCGCCTTCTCGCTGCGATGCAGGGCCATGTCTTTGTCCAGTGGCCATGTCTCAGGCCGTCAGTCGGAAGAGTCAGCGTCCCTGGCCATGGCGCCAGCGGGCCGTCTCGACCGTATCCGCCGCCGCATCTAATCGGTACTGGCGCGTCGGGCCAGCCAGGCCTCCATGAAGGCGTCGAGATCCCCGTCGAGCACGCGGTCGGTGTTCCCGATCTCGAGGCCGGTCCGGGTGTCCTTCACCATCCGGTAGGGGTTGAGCACGTAGTTGCGGATCTGCGACCCCCACTCGATCTTCTTCTTCTCGGCGTTGGCGGCGTCGATCTCGGCCTGCCGCAGCTCGAGAATGTGCTGGTAGATGCGCGAACGCAGCATCTTCAAGGCCGTGGCCTTGTTCTTGTGCTGACTGCGCTCGTTCTGACAGCTGACGACGAGCCCCGTGGGGTTGTGGGTGATCCGGACCGCGGAGTCCGTCGTGTTGACGTGCTGTCCCCCGGCACCGCTGGCCCTGAAGGTGTCGATGCGCAGGTCGCTGGTCAGGATCTCCACCTCGATGCTGTCGTCGATGTTCGGGTAGGCCCCGACGCTCGCGAAGGCCGTGTGGCGTCGAGCCGCCGCGTCGAAGGGTGAGATCCTGACGAGGCGATGCACGCCGATCTCAGCCTTGAGCCAGCCATAGGCGAAGGGTCCGTCGATCTCGATGGTGCAGTGCTTGATGCCGGCCTCGTCGTGCGCCTGCTCGTCGACCAGGCGGGTCTTGAAGCCCCTCCGCTCGGCCCAGCGGAGGTACATGCGCTTGAGCATCTCGGCCCAGTCGCTGGCGTCGGTGCCACCCGCCCCGGAGTTGATCTCCAGGATGGCGGAGGCGTCGTCTCCCTCCTCGCCCAGGAGTCGCTGGACCTCGAGACGCTCGATCCGCCCCTCCAGGGCAAGCAGTCCCGCCCTGGCCTCGTCGACGAACTCCGCGTCCGGCTCCTCCTCGTTCAGCTCGAGCAGCGTGCTGATCTCCTCGACGGAGTCGGACAGCGCGGTCCACTCACGGACGACTTTCTCCAGCGTCGCCTTCTTGCGCAGCACTCCCTGGGCGCGCTTCTGGTCCCCCCAGAACTCGGGGTTCGACGCCTGGTTGTCCAGGTCGGCGACCTCATCCTGCTTGCCAGCTACGTCAAAGATGCCCCCGAAGCTGCTCGACTCGTTCCGACGCCGCGTTCAGACGGCTCTTGATCTCTTCGGGACCCATGTCGTCCTCCAACGAGGGCCAGATAGTCATCTCACGGCCGAGATCAACCCTGCGCCCTTCCACTGTAGGCGGCCGAGCAGCCTCCGCTCGGCCGCCGCCATCTCCGCGAGGCCCTCGGCGCCGGTCTCGTGGTCGTAGCCGAGGAGATGCAACAGGCCATGCACCAACAGGACCCGCAGCTCGTCGAGGACCTCGTGCTGGCGCTCGGCGGCCTGGCGGCGGCAGGTGTGGAGCGAGACGACCACGTCGCCGAGCACGCGCTCGTCGTCCATCGGAAAGGACAGGACGTCGGTCGGAGCGTCATGGCCGCGCCAGCGCGCGTTCAGCTCCCTGATGTGGTCATCCGAGCACAGGACGATCGACAGCTCGCTCTCGGACAGCTCCGCGCAGTCCAACAGCGCCTGGCCATCCCGCTCGACCAGCTCGACCAGCTCGACGAGTCCTGGTTCGGAGAGGGCGCCCGCGCGGCTCACCAGGACCACTAGCGCTCTCGGGGGCCCCAGCCGGGCAGGTACTCGGGGCTCTCGTAGTCCACGAGGCCCTCTTCCTCAGGTGGCGGGTCGTCCCCAGAGGTCTCGAGCACGAGGTCGGAGGCCGGGATCTCCAGCGTGATGACCGGCTCATCGACGGCCTCCGTCTCGTCCGGGTCCTCTCCATCCGCGACGAAGGGGCGGGGCTCCGGGTACTCGATGCGATGGTGGTGGATGGCCAGGACGGTCTTCTTGAGGACGTCCGCGATGACCGTGATCTCCTTGACGGTGAGCGGGCACTGGCTGAACTGGCCCTCCGCCATCACCGAGTTGATGATCTTCTGGATCATCGCCGCCACGTTCTCGGGGTTCGGATCCCGGATCGAGCGGCAGGCGGCCTCGATCTTGTCCGCCAGCATGATGATGCCGGCCTCGCGGGTGTTCGGCTTGGGGCCGGGGTACCGGAAGTCGCTCGGATCGACCTTTGGATTCGAGGCCCGCCAGGCGGCCGCGCGGGCCTTGTTGTAGAAGTAGTGCACCAGGCCCGTGCCGTGGTGCATGTAGATGTTGTCGATGACCGGCCGGGGGAGCTTGTGCTTCTTCGCGATCTTGCCGCCGTCGAGGACGTGGTCGATGATCACCCTCGCCGACTGGTGCGATCCCAGCCGCTCGTGACGGTTCACACCGTCGCGCTGGTTCTCGACGAAGTAGGCCGGCCGCACGGCCTTGCCGATGTCGTGGAAGTAGCTGCACACCCGGCACAACAGCGCGTTGGCGCCGATGGCCTCTGCGGCAGCCTCTGCGAGGGTGCCGACCATCACCGAGTGGTGGTAGCTGCCGGGCGCGCGGAGCATCAGGTTCCGCAACAGCGGGTGGTCGAGGTTCCCGAGCTCCAGGAGCTTGAGATCCGTGTCGAAACCGACGAGCTCGAATAGCGGCACCATCCCCAGGACGAGGAAGGCGCTCACGACGCCACCAACGAAGGCGAAGACCGCCTCCCAACCCGGGTTCAGGTGCGCCGCCCCACCTGCGGATTCGGCCAGGTTCGCCTGCACGAGGTTGATGAGCAGCACGAAGGCCGCGTTCATCACGCCGGTGAAGATCCCGGCGCGGAGGATGGCGCTGCGCTCCCGCTTCTTCCCGATCGAGCCCGCTGCGATGACGCTGGAGACGATGAAATAGATGATCAGGGTCGCCGAGTGCTCCATCAAGAGCCCGGACAGGACCGCTGCCACCACGGCGAAGACCAAGGCGGTCTCGCTGTTTATGAGAATGCGGACGAGCAGGACCACCCCGGCCACGGGTACCAGGTAGAAGAGGCTGGCGCCGGCGATCTCGCCCGAGGCCGACAGTGGGACGCTGACGTACACGACCAGCCGCCCCAACAGCAGCGTCAGGACCAGGAGCAGCCCAAGCGCTTCGATGTCCCTGCGTCGGCTCGAGAACTTGCGGATGGTGGCCCGAGCGAACCAGTAGACGCTCGTGAGCAGCAGGAGGCAAAAGGCGAAGAGCGAGCCGGCCACAGCCCACGGGCTTCGTCCGGTGGTGGTCTGCCGCATCTGCTCCAACAGTGCGATCTGGTGGGCCGTGACGACGTCTCCTGCACGCACGAGCGTCGTGCCACGATCGATGCTGAGCACCACCGGGGCGACGGTCTGTCCGGCCTCCAGCCGGCGGTGTTCCGTGAGCCTGGCGTTGTAGGAGAAGTTCGAGCGGACGGCAGCGCGCGCGATGGCCCCCGCCGCCCGGGTGTGGGCCCCGTCGTCCTCGCGCTCCAAGAGCGCGAGTGTGATCTGCTGCCGAGCGCCAGCGGTCGTGGCGATCTCGTCGTAGGAGCGCAAGGTCGTCTGCTCGGTCTCCTCGCCCATCAGTCGCACGACGGTGATCGGGACGACCTCCATCGGAAGCGCCGCCCGGTCGGCGACGACGCGCCCCTTCATGGCCGTGCCCAGGAGCTCGGTCGCGGTGCGCTCGATCGAGGGTTCGAAGCCGGAGGCCACCAGGACGGCGATGTCGTCGGCCTTCAAGGTCAGGGCGAGCGTATCGGCGAAGACGACACCCAGCTGCTCGGTCTGCTCGGGGCTCAGCTCACCCCCGTCGCCGGCCTCCAGGAGGGCCTGTTCGTACTTGGAGCGGCCGACCTGGAAGGCCGCGCTGATGCGCGCCTGCTGCCGGCCGGCGAGGAGGACGTCGTGGTCGTACACCGGCGCGACACCGTCGACGGCGGCTTCGATGCGGGCCTGCGTCACCGCCTCGTCGACGAACTCGAACTTCACGGGCGCGCGAATGTCGGAGCGCGCCACCTGGCCCTTGTCCAGGCCCGGGTCCTGGACCTGCCGGAACTCGGTCAACAAGAGCGCGACCGCGCCGCAGACGAGCACAAGCACGAGGACGGTGCGGACGGCCGAGAGGCTGGCCAGTCGCTCGCGTAGGGCGCCTATGACTCGCCTCCACCTGACCGGGCCTCATCATAGGCGCGGATGATCGCGCTTACCAGGGCATGCCGCGCGACGTCGTCCGCCGTGAACTCCACGAAGCCGATACGGGGGATATTCCTCAGAATCCGGCTGGCCTCCTCCAGCCCCGAGCGCGTGTTGCCCGGCAGGTCGACCTGGGAGGGGTCCCCTGTCACCACCGCCCGGGAGCCAACCCCGAGCCGGGTCAGGAACATCTTCATCTGCTCTGTCGTGGTGTTCTGCGCCTCGTCGAGGATGACGAAGGCCTCCGACAGGGTGCGGCCGCGCATGAAAGCGAGAGGCGCGACCTCGATGACTCCACGCTCCATGAGGCGGAGCGTCTTGTCGTAGCCGATCATCTCGTGCAGGGCGTCGTAGAGCGGACGCAGGTAGGGGTTGACCTTCTCGACGAGGTCGCCGGGCAGGAAGCCGAGCTTCTCCCCCGCCTCCACCGCCGGGCGGCAGAGCACGATCCGCTGGACGTCATTGGCGGACAGCGCGGCGACGGCCATGGCCACCGCCAGGTAGGTCTTGCCCGTCCCTGCGGGGCCCAGGCCGAACACGATGTCGCTGCGCCGGATGGTCTCCACGTAGATTCGCTGGTTGAGGCTGCGCGGGAAGATCGCGCGCTTCTTCCGGCCGACGAAGACGACGTCGTTGAAGAAGTCCGCCAGGCGGGCCTCTGGGTCGAGGCGAATGAGCCGACAGGCGTGACCGACCAGCGGAACGCTCAGGGTCAGACCGCCGTTGATGAGGACGTACAGCTGGTTCAAGAGCGACGCGGCCAGATCCACGGAGCCGTCGTCGCCGCTCACGGTGAGCGTCGTTCCGCGCTGGGTGATCCGCACTCCGAGCTCGCGGCCGACCTGCTTGAGGTGGCAGCCACAGTCACCCGTCAGCTCTCGGAGCTGAGTCGAGTGCTCGAAGTCCAGGTTGCGCTGTTGCAGGGATTGCTGGCGCTCGGTGTTGCCCATCGAGGAGGCCTCCAAACCCAGCCAGGATAGCCACGCCACGCCCGGCAGGAAAGGTTAGGGGCGCGTCCCCGACCACACACGGAGGCTCCGATGATCATCGGCGTGCCCAAGGAGATCAAGCCCCAGGAGCACCGTGTCGGCCTCGTGCCCGCCGGCGCCAAGGGCCTCGTCCGCTCCGGACACACGGTCCTGGTCCAGCAGGGCGCCGGTGCCGGGTCTGGCTTGCCAGACGACGAGTACATCCGTGTGGGCGCCGAGATCGTCCCGACCGCGGAGGAGATCTATGGCCGCGCGGGCCTGATCTGGAAGGTCAAGGAGCCCTTGCCGGCAGAGTACGGCCTGCTCAGACAGAACCAGATCCTCTACACCTACCTCCACCTCGCACCGGATCCCACCCAGGCCGAGGCGCTCCTGAGAGCGGGCGTCATCGGCATCGCGTACGAGACGGTCGAGGCAGGGCGAACCCTCCCGCTGTTGACCCCGATGTCCGAGGTCGCCGGGCGCCTCTCCATCCAGGCCGGTGCCTTCTGCCTGACCCGCCACCAGGGCGGTCGCGGTGTGCTCCTGGGCGGCGTGCCTGGCGTCGAACCCGGCAAGGTCATGGTGCTCGGCGGCGGCATCGTCGGCCTCAACGCCGTGAAGATGGCAGTGGGCCTCGGCGCGGAGGTCACGGTCCTGGACATCAGCCTCGATCGACTCCGCTGGTTCGACAACCTCTACGACGGCCGCGTGAAGACGCTCCACTCCAACCCCTACAACGTCGAGCGCATGCTCGGCGCCGCGGACCTCGTCATCGGCGCGGTGCTGCTCGCCGGCGCGCGGGCCCCCAAGCTGATCACTCGCGAGTCGCTCTCGCTGATGAAGCGCGGCTCGGCCATCGTCGACGTCGCGGTGGATCAGGGCGGTTGTGTCGAGACGACCCACCCGACGACCCACGCCGAGCCCACGTACATCGTCGACGGCATCGTCCACTATGCCGTCGCCAACATGCCGGGTGCTGTGGCGCGAACATCGACCTTCGCCCTCAACAACGCCACGATTCCCTTTGGGATCGAGATCGCCAACCTCGGGTGGGAGGAGGCGATGCGGCGTGATCCCGTGTTGGCGAGCGGCCTGAACGTGGCCGACGGCCGCGTCACCAACAAGGCGGTCGCCGACGCGCTCGGCTACGACTTCGAGCCCTGGGTCGGTTAGCGGTAGACTGGCTCCATGAGCGTCCCCTACGACCGCCTTGGCATTCCCAAGGAGCACAGGGCCACCCTCGGGAACGAGGCGCCCGCCGAGACCAAGCTGGCGCTGGCACGCGGCGAGACCGAGATCGACCCCGACATCCACCTGTCGATGCTCTACGTGCTCGTCGGTGACGCCAACGCGACGGTGCGCGCGACAGCAGAGCAGGCCTTCCGCACGATGGCCGAGGACGACGTCATCAGCGGGCTCACCCCCAGGACCCACCCCAAGATCCTGGAGTACATCGTCGAGACCCGGCGGGACCCCCACATCCGCATGCGCATCTACGGCTTCGCCAACATGAACGATCGCACCGCGCGCGCCATCGTCCGCGAGGCCACCGGCGAGGTCCTCGACGCTGTGGGCTACGGCTTCGAGCGCATGCTGATGACGCCGAAGATCTACCTCGACCTCAAGCGCAATCCGCAGGTCACGGAGCAGATGCTCGAGCGCGTCGCGGCTTTCCTCCGCATGCAGCAGATGCTGCCCGAAGACGAGGCGGACGAGGGCGCGGACGGGGGCCCCAAGGTCATCCGCGAGGGGCAGGAGGGTGACGACGCCTTCAGATCCCGACGCCTGGTGCGAGAGGGCGACGCCCGCGACGTGAACGCCGAGGTCGAGGCGGCGCTGTTGGGGCTCCCCTCCCCCTACACCAACCCAGACGTCGCCGACCGCCTCGACATCCTCGTGCTCGCGGACCAGGCCAGCGCAGAGGACCTCAAGGAGGAGTTCGTCTTCAACTTCGACGACGAGGCCGAGGAGTTCGCCCAGCGCCTGACGACGGAACAGGAGCTCAGCAGCGAGGAGGCCCGAGGCGTCGCGGGAATGATCGCGGACCTTCCGGTCGGCAAGAAGATCAAGCTGGCCTATCTCGGCAACGTCGAGGCCAGGAAGGTGCTCTTGCGGGACACCAACAAGTCGGTGTCGGTCGCGGTCGTCAAGTCCGGGCGGATGAGCGCCGGCGAGGCGGCGCAGGCTGCGGCGAACAAGAACCTCCACATGGACGTCCTTCGCGAGATCGCGACGAACCGCGAGTACCTGCGTCGCTACAACGTGAAGGTCAGCCTCGCCAACAACCCGAAGACGCCCGTGAGCATCGCCGCGGGGCTGATCTCACAGCTCCACCGGGCGGATCTGAACTCCCTCGCCCGCAACAAGAACATCAGCTCGGTGGTCTCGAAGATGGCCAACAACCTGGTCAAGCAACGCACCGAGACGTCCTCGCGCGGCCGCTGATCAGTCGTCCGAGTCCCGGCGGAAGGGGCTGTCGCTGACGATCTTGTCCTTGAGGTGCGAGGGGACCTCGACGTAGCCGGCGAAGGTCATCGTGAAGGTGCCCTTGCCCGCCGTCATGGAGCGGAGGTCCGGCGCGTAGCGCTGGATCTCGGCCAGCGGACAGGATGCGTTGATCACTGTCTTCTTGCCCTTGGGCTCCATGCCCATCACGCGACCGCGGCGGCTGGTGATGTCCCCCATGATGTCCCCCATGCTCGTGCTGGGGACGACGATCTGCATGTCGTAGACAGGCTCGAGGATCTTGTAGCCGCCCTTGTCGAGCGCAGCCTGAAGGCCCTTGCTGCCAGCCATCTGGAAGGCGACGTCCTTGCTGTCGACCGGGTGGTACTTGCCGTCGGTCAGCGTGATCCGGAGGTCGACCAGCGGGTAGCCGCTGATGTTCCCCGACCTCATCCGCGCGACCACGCCCTTCTCGACGCTCGGGATGAACTGCTTGGGGATCGAGCCACCGAAGATCTTGTCCACGAACTCGAAGCCGCCGCCCCGCGGGAGGGGCTCGACGTCGAGGTAGCAGACACCGAACTGGCCAGCGCCGCCGGTCTGCTTCTTGTGCTTGCCCTCGACCTTGATGACCTTCCTCCGGATGGTCTCGCGGTAGGGCACGGCGGGCAGGTCGCAGTCGACGGCGACCTTGAACTTCCGCTTCATCTTCGCGACGGAGAGATCGAGGTGAGCCTGGCCCATGCCCTGGAGCACGAGGGACTTCGACAGCTCGCTGTAGCCGATGGACAGCGTCGGGTCCTCGTCGATCAGCCGATCGACGGCCACCTTCAGCTTGTCCTCGTCGCCCTTGCTGCTGGCGACGATCGTGTACTCCATCATCGCCGGCGGGTAGCTCTGGGCCGGAAGGACCGTCACCTCCCCGAGACTGGCGAGGGTGTTGTTCGTGTGGGTGCTCTTCAGCTTCGCGACGGAGACGATGTCACCGGCGATTCCACCGTCGAGCGCTTCGCGTTCGGTCCCGCGCAGGGCGTAGAGCGTGCCGAGACGCTCGGACTCCTCCGCGCTCGTGTTGAGGATTCCGCCGTCCGCCGGGGTCTGGCCGCTGAAGATGCGGAAGATGCTGACCTTTCCGGAGAACTCGTCCATGAAGGTCTTGATCACCTGCCCGTAGAAGGCGCCGCCATCGCTGATGACCACCTCCGTCGGGTTGCCGTCACCGTCCTCGCCGGAGATGGGCTGCCGCTCGAGAGGGCTCCCAACAGCCCAGCACGCGAGGTCCAGGAGAGCCTCGACGCCGATGTTCAGCCCAGCCGAGGTGTAGAGCACGGGGACGAGCTCGCCGGTCTTGAGGGCCTTCTGGAAACCGCCCTTCACCTCGTCCTCGGAGAGCTCGAAGGTGTCGAGGTACTTCTCGAGCAAGGGCTCGTCGGTCTCTGCGACGCACTCGACGAGGTTCTCCCAGGCCGCCGCGACCTCGTCGGACAGCTCATCGGGGATGTCCGCCTTGTCGAAGGCTCCGCTGCCGTCCTTCTTGAACATCAGCGCCTTCATCTGCATCAGGCTCACGACGCCCTCGAAGGAGTCCTCGCTCCCGATCGGCACCTGGAGCGGGACGGGCTTGCAGCCGAAGATCTCCTCGAACTCGGACAGCGCCCCAGCGGCGTCCGCCCGCTCGCGGTCCATCTTGTTGATGACCAGGACACGGGGCAGCCCCAGCTCCACGGCACGGTTGAAGACCGCCTCGGTCTGGACCTCGATGCCGTCCGGAGCGCTGACGACGATGAACGCCGCGTCAGCGCCTTGCATCGCTGTGAAGGCGTCGAAGATGAAGTTGCCGTCCCCGGGGGTGTCGATGATGTTGATCTTCTTCCCGGAGTGCTCCACCCAGGCAAAGCTCGACCCGATCGAGCCGCCGCGGTTGTGCTCCTCTGGCTCGAAGTCCAGGATCGAGGTCGGCGTTCCCGCTATGCCGAGCCGATTGGTCGCGCCGGAGTTGAAGAGCATGGCCTCCGCGAGAGAGGTCTTGCCGCTCACGCCGTGTCCGACGAGAGCGATGTTGCGGATGTCAGCGGAGCCGTACTTGGGCATTGAGTCTCCGAGATTCGTAGAGGTTCGACCCTTAATGACCACCTCCAAGGTGGTCAACGCCTGGGGCGGTTCCTCGCGAAGAGCTTGGACAGACCGCGCAGCGTCAGGTACTCGTCGACGTCATCGATCTCGCCGCAGGCGCGCCCGATGAGGTTGCTGAAGCCACCGGTGGCGACACAGCGGACGTCCCCACCGAGAGCCTCCTTGCAGCACCGGGCGAGGTGGTCGACGAGGCCGACGTAGCCGTAGAAGAGCCCGGACTGCATCGCGGTCACCGTGTTCGTCCCGATGGGTGAGCGGGGCTTCTTGACCTCGACCCGCGGGAGCTTCGAGGTCTTCGAGAACAGCGCCTCTGCGCTGATGACGATTCCCGGGGCGATGGCGCCGCCGACGTAGTCGCCTTGATCGTTCACGCAGTCGAATGTGGTGGCGGTCCCGAAGTCGACGACGACCAGCGGCGGCTCCCAGGTCTCCAGCGCGGCCACGCAGTTGACGATGCGATCGCTGCCGACCTCCCTGGGGTTGTCGGTGCGGACGCGCATGCCGGTCTTGAGGGCCTTGCCCACGACGAGCGGCTCGACCTCGAGGTACCGCCGGCAGGCCTTCTCGATGTTGAACAGCGTGCTGGGCACGACGTTGCTGACGATCACGCCCTCGATCGCGGCCAGCTCGTGGCCTGCGTGCCGCAGCAGCTCGAGCAGCGTGAGTCCGAACTCGTCGGTGGTGCGCGTGACGGTCGTGACCCGCCAGCGCTCGATGACCTCTCCTCCGCTCATGAGGCCGAGGACGATGTTGGTGTTTCCTACGTCGATGACCAGGAGCATCGACGGCTCCTAACGCGCTACGCGGTCCACACTGATGACGCCCCGGATCTTCTCGAGGCGGCGGATCAGCCCGGTCAACTCCGCGACGTCGGTGACGCCGATCTCCAGGTCGCACTCTGCCTTGTCGTCGCCGACGACCTGGACGTTCGCCGCCGAGATGTTGATGCCGGCGTCGGTGCAGGTCTTCGTGATGTTGGCGAGCAGCCCCGGACGGTCGACGCAGATGAGCCGGATGCCGCTCATGTGTTGGACGCCCTCGACCTTGGAGTCCCACTGGACGGTGATGCGCCGCTCCGGCTCCAGCGCCAGGAGCTGTGGGCACTGGCGGCGGTGCACGCTGATGCCGCGGCCGCGGGTGATGTAGCCCCGCACGGGCTCCCCAGGCAGCGGGTTGCAGCACTTGGCGAAGGAGACCAACACGTCCTCTTCGCCGTCGATGAGCACAGGGCTGACGCTTCGGCGCCGGATCCGACTGAGCAGGCGCTCCAGCGCGCCGGCCTCCTTCTCGTCCCGCTCGCTCTCCCAGTCGTAGTCCGGGAGCAACTCGCGGACGTGGCCGGTGATCGGGGAGTGGCCTTGCGTGATGTCGATGAACAGCGACTCCGCGTCGCGGAAGCCGTGGCTCTTGCACAGCCGCTTCAGCGCACCGCTCTTGACTACGGCGTTCAGGCTCGTCCCCCGCTTCTTGAGCTCGTTCTCGAGGACCTCGCGCCCCAGGCGCGCCCCGGTCCGCCGCTCCTCCTGGCGCAGGAACTTCCGGATCCGGCCGAGGGCCCGAGAGGTCCGCGCGACGTTGAGCCAGTCTCGCCGAGGGTGCTGGTTCTTGCCGGTGATGACCTCGACCGTGTCACCGCTCTGAAGCCGGTACTCCAGCTTCACCATCTTGCCGTTGACCTTGGCGCCGGTGCAGGTGTTGCCCACCTCGGTGTGGACCGCGTAGGCGAAGTCCAGCGCCGTCGCCCCCCGCGGGAACTCGATCACGTCGCCCTTCGGGGTGAAGACGAAGACCTCGTTGTGGAACAGGTCGAGCTTCACGGCCTCCATGAACTCGTCCGGATCCTCGACCTCGCGGGCGCTCTCGAAGACCTCTCGCAGGCGGCTGATCTGGTTGACGGCGGCGGCGGACAGCGCGAGGTGCCCTTCCTTGTAGCGCCAGTGGGCGGCCACGCCGCGCTCGGCGATCTCGTGCATGTCGGTGGTGCGGATCTGGACCTCGAAGCGGCGCCCCTCGGGCCCGAACACCGTCGTGTGGAGGCTGCGATACCCATTGCTCTTGGGCATCGCGATGTAGTCCTTGATGCGGTCGGGTACGGGCTGGAAGAAGGCGTGCACGTAGCCGAGGGTCCCGTAGCACTGGGTGATGTCGGGCACGATGACCCGGAACGCGAGCAGGTCGTGGAGCTGCTCGAACTCGACCTTCTGGGTCTGCATCTTGCGGAAGATGCTCATGAGGTGCTTGGCCCGACCGGTGATGGACTCGGGCTTGACGCCGCGCCTCAGGAGCTCTCGCTCCAGGGTACCCGTGACCCTGCCGATGTAGGCCTCGCGGCTGTCCCGGGTCTCGTCCAACTTGGCGACCAGCTCCGCATGGACGCGCGGATGCAAGTGCTCGAGGCAGTGGTTCTCGAGCTCCACCTTCCAGGGCGTGAGCCCGAGCCGCGCCGCGAGCGGGGCGTAGATGTCGAGGGTCTCTTGAGAGATGCGGGCCTTCTTGTGGTCCGGCATGGAGCCCAGGGTCCGCATGTTGTGGAGCCGGTCGGCGAGCTTCACCAGGATCACGCGGACGTCCTGTGACATCGCCACCATCATTTTCCTGAAGTTCTCAGCCGCAGCCTCTTCCTTGCTGCGGAACTGGAGCTTCGAGATCTTCGTGACCCCGTCGACGAGGTCGGCGATGACGTCCGAGAAGGTCTCGGCGATCTGCTCCTTGGTGACGAAGCAGTCTTCGAGGACGTCGTGCAGCAGGGCCGTGGCGACGGTGTCGACGTCCATCTTCTGCCCGACGAGGATGCCGGCGACGGCCAGCGGATGGGTGAAGTAGGCCTCTCCTGACTTGCGCGACTGGTCCTTGTGGGCCTTCGCCGCGTAGAAGTACGCGCGCATCACGACGTCGAGGTCGGCGTCGGGTGCGTAGACGGAGATGTCGTCGAGGATATCGTTGAGGCGGAGCGCCACCGGTCACCGTGCGAGGCCCGGCAAGGAACTTAGCACCGGGTCGTAGGAGTCAAAGCCCTGGACAAGCGGATCTACGGAGTTTTCTGTCCGGCCGGCGTGCCCGCCGCTGGTCTCCCGCACATCGCCTGGACGAGGCCCTCCCGGCGGCACCGCCTCTGGAACTCGGCGAGGAAGACCGCCTGGAAGCAGCGATGTGCCGTGTCGAGGTCGTCGTTGACCACCAGGTAGTCGAAGTCCCCGCAGTGGCCGACCTGGTCCATCAGCTGGGCCATGCGGGAGGTGATGATCTCTTCGCTGTCGGTGCCGCGACTCCGCAGACGATCCTCCAGCGCCGCCAGGGAGGCGGGCAACACGAAGATCGTCACCGCGTCCGGGAAGCTCCCCCGCACCTGCGCGGCGCCCTGCACGTCGATGTCGAGCACCACGCTCCGGCCCTCCGCCAGCGCTGCCTCGACAGGCGCACGGGGCGTCCCGTAGCGGTTGTCATAGACCCTGGCCCACTCGAGCAGGGCCTCGTCGGCAAGCAGCCTGTCGAAGCCCGTCTGCCCGACGAAGTGGTAGTCGACACCCTCTTCCTCGCCGGCTCGCATCGAACGGGTCGTCGCGGAGACCGAGAACTCCACGCCGGGGATCTCGACAAGGGCCTGACGCAACAGGGTGGTCTTGCCGGAGCCGCTAGCGCCCGTCACCACGAACAGCACCCCGGTGTCGGGCCCTTGCCAGCGCAGCATCGCCATCTACTCGACGTTCGCGACCTGCTCGCGGATGCGCTCGAGGGTCGACTTCATGTCGACGACGAGCGCAGACACCGCGTGCTCGGCTGCCTTGGACCCGATGGTGTTGATCTCGCGGTTCATTTCTTGCGCGAGGAAGTCCAGCCGCCGGCCGATCGGTTCGGGGCGGCCCAGGGCCGCGAGGAACTGCTTGTTGTGGGACTGGAGCCTCGCGAGCTCCTCGGCGACGTCGGCCTTGTCCGCCAGCACAGCGGCTTCCTGGGCGAGGCGGTCCGGATCGACCCGGTCCCCGACGAGCTTGTTCAGGCGATCCATCAAACGCAAGCGGAGCCGCGCCGCGACTCCATCCGCCTCCAGCGCGACCTTCTGGCGGAGATCATCGATCTCGCCGACGAGGTCCGTCAGCACCCTGCGCATGGCCTCGCCTTCCTTCTCCCGCATCTCGGTGAGGTGCTTGGCCGCGGCGATCAGCGCGGTCTCGAGGACGTGCCACTCCCCCGTGACGTCGAGAACCTGCTCCACCGTCACGAGCACACCGGGGAGGCCGGCGAGGAAGGCGAGGTCGACCTCCGCCTCGACTCCGAGCGACCGCGCGAGCTCGCTCAGGGAGCTGTGGTAGGTCTCGGCCATCGCCTTGTCGACCATCACACCCATGCCGCCCTGGCGGGCGACCCGGCGCACGAAGACATCGATCCTGCCGCGCCCGAAGCGGGGCTTCAGCGCGGTGGCGATCCGCGGCTCAAAGGCCATGTACTCACGTGGGCAGCGCAGCTGCAGGTCGCGGAAGCGGTTGTTCACCGACTTCATCTCGACGGTGACGGTGACGCCCTCGCCGCTGGCCTCGCCCCGGCCGAACCCGGTCATGCTGTTCATGGCCGCGTCTTAACGCGCCGCCTCGAGGGCGCCTCGCTCAGCAATCGCCGCTGTCGCCGTCGGAGCAGGTGTAGACGCAGCTGTCGTCAGCGCCGTAGGTCAAGTCGCAGGTCGTGCCATCACTGAAGGTCCACAGCCCCGTGCCCGAGCCGTCGTAGTTGCGCTCGGTGTGGACGTCGGCGTAGGGCTCCTCGCTGCCCTCGGCGACCGTGTAGTCCTCGACGGTGAAGCCGTTCTTCGCGACGTCGGTGGTGCCGATGTAGACGTAGTTGCTGTCCTTGTGGACCTGACTCCACTCCTGGGTCTCTTCTCCCTTGGAGTTCGTCCGGGACCACGAGTCGTAGGCGATCGTGTCGCCGTCGTAGCTGACGTTCCGAACGTAGGCGAGCTCGGAGGTCCACTGGCCCCAGGCGCTCTCGATGCCGCTGCCGACCTCCGTCTCGGCGCTCCACTCGACCTTGTCGTCGCTGACGATGTCGTAGGCGACCTCGTACTGGGGGTAGCGTGGGAGGCTGCCGTCATCCTCCTCCCAGCGGTACTTGATCCAGCCCTTGCAGCCCATGCGCTCGTCACGGCGAACATAGGTGACGGTGTTCCCGAGGACGTCCTCCTCCGTGATCTTGGCGCGGACGTCGAGGTTGCCGTTGGTGTAGACCGTCCCGTAGTTGCCGAACTCCGCGATGGTCCGCTTGCTCACCATGTAGCTGTCGTTGGTGTACTCGACCGTGTAGTCGAAGTTGCCGCTGCGGGTGCTGTAGCTGCCCTTCACGGAGCGGACGTTGGCGGGCTCGTAGTCGAAGTCCCAGGCGTAGGTGGCCTCCGCCCCCTCTTTCGGCTCGCCGCGGTCCACGTACAGGGCGAGGTCGTCGAACCAGCCGAACACGTCGTTGTCACAGCGTATGTTGCTGTCGAGGAAGTTGCCCCCGACCTCGGGGTTGCAGGCCATTGCGAGCAGGACGAACATCGTGTCTCCAAGCGTCTGGATTACAGACGGCGCCGTCGACTCGCAAGGGCCACCAGGCGGCTCGTCTGGCTGGCGCTGAGCCCGAAGGCGGAGACGAGGTCTTCGTCGTCGCCGTCGAGCCAGCCGGACGGAACCGGCAAACCCTTGATAACGTTCGGATACAGGTCAAGGCGCGCGCCGCCTTCGATCCGGAGCAGGCCGTCGACGAGGGGGCTCCTGAGAAGGGTCAAGAGTCTGTCCAGATCCATGTCCTCCATGGGCCGGACCACCGTGAGCGTGTGCCCGGCGTAGAGACCCTCCAGGTCGATCACCGCGCGGACCGGGTGGGGACCGCGCAGACGCTGGACGAGGATCTTGGGTCCCTCGAAAAGCGCCGGACGCTTCGCTCGGTGCATCTGTCGGGGTCGATAGTCGAGCCAACGCCGCCTCCCCTCCAGCAGATCCCTCGCGTCCACGTAGGGCACGCGTCCCCCGCCAGGCTGGTCGCTGAGCAAGCGCGCCTTGCCTCCCTTCGGCCCATGGGCGACCACGCCGGTGTCGACCTCGCACAGCGTCCCGAGGGTGACCGCGTGCCTCCGCATGTGTTCGACCAGGCCAGGGTCGCCGTGCTCCAGCGCGCGGTCGAGGGGGGCGTTGTCCAAGGCCAGGAGCTCGCCCGCCTCCATGCGCGGGTCCCAGGGCATCGGCGCGGGACCCTCGCCGATCGCCCAGGTCGCGAGGACGACCTCCACGCCAGCCCCCTCGAAGGGCGTGGGGCTCGACAGCTCCATGAGGCGGTGGCTCGCGAGCCAGCGCCGGCGCAGCGCCGCGGCATATGGCTGACTGGCCAGGGAGCTCGGCAGCACCAGGGCCGCCCGTCGAGTCGCGAGCTCCACCGCGTGGGCCAGGAAGGGCACGGCCAGGTCGAAGCGACCGCGAAGCCAGTCGAAGCGCTCCGAGAGGCGCGCGCGCAGCACCTTGTCCTGGTGCTCGGCGGAGACGAAGGGCGGGTTGCAGAGCACCACCTCGGCGCCCTCGTCCCGCTCGAAGGCACTGCAGCGCTCGAGGTGGGCCTCCGGCACGGCGACGCTGGCGACGGCCAGCGCTGCCTGGTCGAGGTCCCAGCCCCTGATCCGGCTGGCTCCTGCTTGCTTCGCGGCGAGGAGGAAGGCGCCGGGACCACAGGCGGGGTCCAGCACGTCGTCTCCGCAGGCGCGAGCGAGCCCACGTGCCATCTGCCGGGGAGTGTCCCAGGCACCCCGACGCTTCCGCCCCGCCAGATCGAGCACCGGGAAGGGCTCGCCAGCGGAGAAGACCGCCACGGCGCGCGCGCTGTCGGGCTTCAGGCGCTGGAGGCGCTCACCCACGCCGGTGTCCATATCGAGGACGACGACCTGCGCACGAGCCAGGGCGCCGGCCACCTCCACGACCCTCCAGGGGTCATCCGCGAGGAGCTCCGCGGCCGCACGACAGGCGATGGTGTGGTCGCCGTCGTAGACCTCTCGCCACCGGGAGAGCGCCCTACGCATGCGCCGCGAGGACCCCCTGCACCTGGTCCTCGAGGCTGAAGTGGGCCAGCACGTGCTCTCGAGCCCGCGCGCCTTTGTCGTCGTCCGCAAAGGCTCGGCGGAGAGCCTCGGCGAGCGCCCCGGCGTCTCCGGGTGGAACCCGCCAGCCCACCTCGTCCGGCACCAGCTCCTCGAGCCCCGGCAGCGTCGTCGTCACGACCGGGAGACCTGCGCACATCGCCTCCATCATGGCCACCGGGAGACCGTCACGGTCGCCGTCGGGGGCCTCCAGGCAAGCAAGGGCGAAGACCCGCGACCGGGCTTGGAGCTGCCGGATGGTCGCCTTGTCGACGGCCCCGAGACCACCGAGGCGCTCCGTGCCCGGACCCGCGAGGAGCAAGGAGACGCCAGCCAGTTCCGCGGCCTCGACCAGCACGTCGAGGCCCTTCTTCGGTACGTCGCGAGCGACGCAGAGCACATGCTCACCCCCGGTCACACGCGGCCAGTCAGAGGCCCTGACCCCACAGTGGACCACCCGGGCCGTGACCCCGTACCGCTGTTGGATGAGCTCGCGGTTGTGACGGCTCACGGTGAGCACGGCGTCAGCTTCGGCGAGGACCTCGGCCAGAGCGGGGCGCGGCTTGAAGAGATCGGCGGCGTGCACGGTCACGGCGTAGGGCGTCCCCCGGACCTGCCTCGCCAACAAGGCCCACTCGGCAGCCTCGCCCGCGAAGTGGCAGTGGACGCGCTCGTCCGCCTCGAGCTGATCGACAGCCCAGAGGGCCTTCAGCACCTGCTTGCTGCGCTGGTGGCCGGAGAGCCAGGTCGGCAGCCGCGGCAGGTAGCGCAGGAGGCTGGCGTAGCCCGGGGGACGGAGCACCTCCCAGTCGGGTCCCTCCCCTTGTTCCCGGCTCCCGATGGCGACGCAGCGCACCCTGTGGCCGAGAGCCGAGAGCGCGCGAGCCTCCTCGTAGACGAAGGTCTCCGTTGTCGTCGGGTAGTAGCGCAGGAAGTACGCGAGCTTCACGCCAGCGTGCCGGCGAGCACCGCCTCCAGCTGCCGCGCGCGGCTCTGCCAGCTGCGCAGCCGACGACGCCGAACCGCCAACCGCCGATCGGGATCCGCGGCCCGCAAGGTCGCGCCCAGGAGTGAGTGAACGTCCCCTGGCCGGTAGAACTCCGTGCTCTCGGGCCCGAGCACCTCGCGAATCGTGGGCAGATCGGCGGCGACCAGCGGGACGCCGACCGCCAGGTAGTCCCAGAGCTTCAGGGGGTTGGCGAGGTGGGCACCGAAGAGGTTGTCGTCCAGGCAGATGACGGCCGCGTGCCAGCGCGCGACCCTGTCCGGGATCTCGGCATAGGGCAGCTCGCCGACGAGCCGCAGCGATGGTCCCAGGTGGCCCAGGGCGGAGCGCTCCTCGCTGCTGCCGCCGAGGATCTCGAGGGTCCAGCCATCCGGCAGCAGGCGCGCCAGGTCGCTCAGGATCGACACGCCCTTGAAGCGCCGCAGCGAGCCCGCGTAGCCCACCACGCGCTCGGCCCCGGGCAGGTGGTTCCTCACCCTTCTGGGGTTGGTGGCGTTGTGGACCACCGCCCGGTTCGGCGGGAGGACCTCCTTTCCGTGGACCTGCTCGAGCAGGCTCAAGGTGCCCGCGCAGTTCGTCACCAGGCCGTCCACCTCTGCGAGCAGGCGGCGCTCGAGCTTCAGCCAGTCCTGCGGTGTCTCCCCCCGCGTGATGGCGAGCTGGCTGTCGACCTCGTGGGCCTCCATGACGACGGGAGGCCCGAAGGGCAGCACGAGGTACTCGTCGATGTAGCGCTTGGCGCGGCCCATGATGACGCTGTTGTCCGCGTGCTCACGGGTGCTGTTCCAGATCCAGAACAGGGCGTGCTTGCGGAACCAGAAGCTCACGGCGGCGGGAATGCTCGTGGGCGCCAGCTTCAAGTCCAGACCCTCCACCGGCGGGAGGTCGTACCAGGCCAGGACCTCCTCGACGGTGGGCAGCTCCTCGACCGGCATCCTGTCCCGAGGCGGATCAGCCAAGAGCGTCACCTCGTGGCCGAGGGAGGCCAGCCCGTGGCAGGTCCCGAGGACCTGGATGGACTGCGCCCGCGTGCTCGGCAGCCGGGGCCGGTAGAGGTGGAGGATGCGCAGCTTCAACAGAGCGTCTCCAACACGACCGCTGCCGCGTTCTCCGGACCGTGCTCCGCCTTGACCCAGGCGTGGGCCTCGAGCCCCCTCGCGCCGCTGGAGAGCCAGGTGCGGATGGCAGCGGCAGAGCCCGCCGCGTCGTCCGGGTCCTCCAGGATCAGTCCCGCCACCTCCGGCACGCCGCCCACATCGCAGCCGATCGCCGGGACTCCCCGGGCGCTGGCCTCGAGCAGCGCGAGCCCGAGGCCTTCAGCGCGGAGTCCATCTGCGTCGACGCGGGGCAGCAGCATGCAAGCCGCCTTGCCCCGCAACAGCTCGAAGACGCGCCGTCGATCGACCCGACCGTGGAAGGTCACGCTGTCGCCTGCCTGCGCTTCCAGCTCTTCGCGGGCAGGACCGTCTCCGACGACATCCAGGGGCCAGCCGAGCGCAGCGGCGATGCCGATGGCCCTGTCGACCCCCTTGAGCGGGTTGAGGCGCGCCACGACGATCAGTCCCGTCCCGGGCGTTCCGGGCACGTCGATGGGCAGCGGCATCGGCAGGACTCGCGGTTCGCCGCCATGGCCCGCGACGAGATCACCGAGGAAGGAGCTGACCGAAAACAGCGCGCGCGCACCGTTCATCGCGCGGCGCAGTCCCCGGGGGGTGCGCCGGAGCGAGGTGAGCTCGGAGCCGTGGAAGGCCACGCCGAAGGGCACGCCACGATGGTGGAGGATGGGCGCCAGGAGCTCGGCCAGCTTCCAGGTCGCGAAGATCACGCGATCGGTGGCCCCGACCATGGGGTTCACCTGCGGAACGACCCAGACCCCCTGCCACCGGCCCCAGCTTCGGCCCCGCATGCGCAGGACCGGGAAGGGCAGGATCCTGTCGTACTCGGAGCTCGTGCCCGTGTACTTCGCGTGGACCACGACCTTCTCTCCGGCGGCGACCAGCGCGCGGGCGAGATCCTCGCACCAGGACGCGAGTCCACCGTCGAAGTCAGGCGGGAAGTCGAGCGTGACGAGATGGATCATCGACAAAGTTCAGCGATCGCCTCGGCGACCTGCCCGACTCCTATCCCGGTCATGCAGGCGTGGTCCCCGATGGCGCAGTGCGGCCCGCCATGCCGCGAACACGGTCGGCAGGGCATCTCCAGCTCGAGCGCCCGGCCCGGGTGGCACCAGAACCCGTCGCCCGAGGAGGTCGGCCCGAACAGCCCGACGACGGGCACGCCCAGCGCCGCGGCGAGGTGCACCAGCCCGGTGTCACCACCCACGACGACCCGGCAGCCGGCCAGCCCCTCGAGCGTGCGGTCGAAGCCCTCCTCGATGCAGGCATCGCCAGGCAGCTCCAGTCCATCGTCCGGGTGGCCGAACACGACCACCTCGTCCAGGCGCTCGGCCAAGGCCTCCCAGTGCGGCCAGCGCTTGGTGGCGTGGGCCGCACCGGGAACCAGGCCGATGCGCGCAAAAGAGCGCTCCACAGGGATCCACGGGCGCGGGGAGGTGGCTACGCGCGCGGCCTCGGCGTAGCGCTCCACCACGAGCGGGATGGGTCCGCCGGACTTGAGCGCGACGCGACGCCAGCGCGCCCAGCGGTGCATCCGGACGCGCTCCGCGGTGGGCCAGCGCAGCCAGGTCCACGGCGATGACTGGAGGTCTACGACCCGGTCCACGGCCGGGAGATCCTCGCGCCTGCTGACGACGACCTCGACTCCGGGAAAGCGCCGTACGAGCTCCGCGTACCGCGGCTTGGTGAAGAACACGACGGGAGCCAGCGCCGCGGTGATCGACGAGGCGAGCACGACGTCTCCCAGGGAGCTCAGCCGGATGACCAGCGTCACGGGTGGATCGCCGCGAGCACGACCTCGACGGGGATGTCGAGGCATGGCACGCCGCCTGCTGTGCAGGACTTCTCGTAGCAGGGTCGGCAGGGGAGCTCGGGCCCCTCGATGGGGACGGAGCCGACCGCTCCGGTCCGCTCGGGCGAGGTGCTCCCATGGATGACCAGGGTGCGCACACCCACCGCCCGGGCGAAGTGCGACAGCCCCGAGTCGTTGACCACGACGACCCGCGCGCGCTCCAGGGCCGCAGCCAGCTCTCCCAGGCCCAGACAGACGCCACCGGCAAAGGCCTCTTTGGGACCGACGTAGACGACGGCCTCGGGCACGGCGGCGGCGAGCTCGGCGAAACCCGGCCACTGCACGACTGCTCCGGAGGGGCTGCAGGGGATCAGGGCGACGTGTCCCTCGGGCGCCACGCAAGCCGCCCTCTCCTCGGCGGTCGGCGCGAAGCGTGGATGCGCCTCCACCACTCCGCCGAGGACCTCGACCAGGCGTCGGTACTCGAGGCTCCGGTGCAAGCCGTCCATCTCGACGACATCGGTGAGCAGCGGGCCCCGCATGTCCCAGCGCACACCCACGCGTCGAGGGACGCGCCTGGCCTCCCAGGCCGCCCTGAAGGAGGGAGCCAGGAGCAGGGCGACGTCCGCATCCGGCACGGTGCCACGCTCGACGACCTCGACGTCCAGGGCGCGGTAGAGCTCCGCGCCCCACGGGGGTGCCGCGACGACGACCTCGCCCAGGGCGGTGGCTGCCTCGATCGCAGGCATCGCCATCACCCCATCCCCGAGGTGGTTCGGAGCTCGAATGTAGAGCCGCATCGCCTACAGGACGACGTCGTCCATGCGGGGACCGCGCGCTCCGAGACCCTCCGGCGGCACGATCCGGAAGCACCTCGGACGGAGCACCTCGGCCAGGCCCGCCCGAGCGACCAGCGCGGTGGCGATCGATGCGGCGGAGAGCGTGACGGCGACGATGCCCAGGGGGATCGACGAGAACCAACCCGTCAGCGCGGCAGCGACCAGCGTCAACGGAACAAGGACGCAGACGATCTTGCGCGCGTGAAGGGCTCGGCGCACCCGGGCCGCCAGCCGCTTGCCGTCGACGTCGGTGACCGTCCGCTCGGCGGCGGCGAGCTCCGCCGGCGCACGCTGATCCCCGCGGTGGGCCCACACCAGTGCCCGCAAGAGTCGGGCGGGGCCGAGGTCCTTCGACAACTTCAGGGTCTGCTCGAGCACCTCGAGCCCGTCGTCGAGCGACCCACCTCGCACCAGCGACAGCGCGAGGTGGTAGCGCAGGACCCGGTCGTCTGGGAAGTTGTGGACGCCAATGCGCGCCGAGGTCTCGGCGCTGTCCGGACGACCGAGCATGTCCGCGACCACGCAGGCCGCGACCAGCGCCTGGCGCCGGAATGCGCACTCGGAAATGGCCGCCTCGAAGCGACTGAGCGCCGCCGCGGCGTCGCCCTCCGAGAGCAGCCTGAGGCCGCTGGCGTAGGGGTCGTCGAGACGCTCGGGCTCGCTGAAGAGAATCTCGTCCGCAGCACGATCGGCCTCGACGGCGCCAGCTGCGTGCTCGCCCATGCAGGTCAGGACGAGGCCGCAGTCCGCCGTGTGGTGGAAGGCCACGAGGGTCTCCACGTCCTGCCCATGCGTGGCCTGGACGACGCGCAGCAGGTCGAAGAAGGCCTCGCGCCCGGCGCAGGCAGCGAAGCTCTCGAATCGGTAGAGGTAGAGGAGGTAGCCGACGTCCTCGCCCTTCCGGGCGAAGTAGGTCTGGCCATCCGGCCGGTCCTCCATCCAGCGGACCTCGAGTTCCACGGGCTCCTGCTCGCCGTAGAACCTCCGCAAGAACGCCGCGACCTCTCCGGCGAACTGGCCTGCGAGCCCACCCGGCTCGTCCTTGCGCTGGATGCCGGACCACCCGTAGCGATGGAAGTAGCTCTTGCGAAGCTGCTCGATGCGACGCTGGCAGTGCGCGATCTCCGCGGTGACCACATCGTTGTCGCCATAGCGACTCGGCGCGCTCGCTATTCGCCGCTGGTAGAGGCGAACGCTGGCCTCGAAGCTGTAGCGCCGGATGATCCCGTCACGTCCGACGATCTCCACCGGGAAGTCCACGAGCTGCGTGTAGTCCTTCCGGCTGTAGCGCTTGAGCTTCTTCCCTTTGTCCATATACGGCAGTGGTCGATCCTGAGTTCACAGCGTACCATCACAGTGAACCGACTCGCCGACGTGAAATAAAGGCTCGCCCCGCTCGTAGAGCCAAACGAAGACCGCCCAAAGGAGGCACCCGAACTGGCCCTGCGACTCGTCACCGGAGCTATCGACGAAAGAGAACAGATCCTGGCGGCCCGAGAGGGCGACCGGGGCGCATGCGACTGGCTCATCCGCCAGTACACGCCGGCGGTGTTCCGCTTCGCGTATCGCATGCTTCGAAACGAGCAGGACGCGCGCGACGTCGCGCAGGACACGCTCATCAAGGTCATGAAGAACCTCCACCGCTACGACGTGAACCGCAAGTTCTCGACCTGGGTATTCGGCATCGCCCGGAACACGGCGATCGACGAGCAGCGCAAGCGCAAGCGCAGAGCACCCGCGCCCAAGAAGGAACCGGCCTGGCAGGGACCCTCCCCGTTGGAGGAGACCTCTCGCGGTGAGCGCGCTCGGCGGCTCCACGAGGCCCTGGGCCACCTCCCCCCGAAGTACCGTGAGATCCTCGTCCTGTACCACTTCGAACACTTGAAGTACCAGGAGATCGCGGACACCCTCCAGATCCCCATCGGCACCGTCATGAACCGCATCTTCCGCGCTCGTCGCCGGCTGCGGGACCTCTATGATGCGGTCGAGGCCTCCCCCATCGCATGATCCAGCATCCCTCCGACGCACACCTCGGCAGCTTCGTCCGGGGAGACCTCGGCGAAGCTGACGCCGTCGCGGTCGCGCTGCACCTCGACGACTGTCCGCGCTGCGCGACGCGAGCGGCGGGCTTCGACCCCCTCGCGAGCGCCTTCGCCAGCTGCGATGACCCGCTGGTGCCAGATGACCTCGTCGCCGCGGTCCTCGCGGCAGCCGCCGACATCCCGATTGGGGTCGCCCCGAGTGGGGTCGCCCCGAGTGGGGTCGCGCCGGAGCCGGAGAGAGCTCGCATCCCGCTGGGTGAGCTGCTCGCCGCCGCGGGGCTGCTGAGCGCCGCCGCGATGCTCTTCCTCATGCTCGGCGAGCCCACAGCACTGGCCGCGGACGCTGCGCTGGCCGCGTCCGCCGGGATCACCGCCGCCAACCTCGTGGCGACCGAGCTGTCCACCAGCACGTGGGTGGTGATGCCGATGGCTGCCCTCGCCTTCCTCTTGTGCCTGGCCGTCGCGTCCGGATTCGGACGCCGTCCCCTGCCCTTCGCGCGGGGGTCCTCCGCGCAGGGGCCAGACGACCCTTGAGATGCTGAGTCCCGCGCTGATCGCACCGGCGCTCGTAGCCCTCAGTGTCGCTCAGGAGCCAGACCTCGAGAGCGTCCAGCTCGAGCAGACACAGCGGGACCTCGCTGCTGCCATCGAGCGTCTGGACGTCGCCGAGCAGCGCATCCGCGTCCTCGAGACCGAGATCGCCCTGTCCGAAGTGCAGGGGGAGGTGGCCGACGAGGCGCTCGGCGAGCCGATCATCGTGCATGCAGGCCAGCTCGTCCCGGAGGCCGTGGCGTTCGCCGCACCGGTGCACGTACACGGCCGGGTGGACGGAGAAGCGGTGAGCTTCGGCGATGACGTCCGCGTGTTCAATGGCGGGCAGGTCTACGGCGACGCGGTCAGCTTCGGCGGGCAGGTGGTCGTCGACCCGGGCGGCTCCGTTGCTGGCGACCGCATCTCCTACTCGGACCCGACCACGACCGTCACGCGCACGCGGGCATCGACCGGGAGCATCATGCAGGCCCAGACCGCTCAGGGCTGGGCGCGCACGCTGGCCCGCAAGCTGGTCCTGATCCTCACCTTCGCGGGCGCGGGGGTGCTCGTCGTCGGGCTCTTCCCGAAGCACGTGGAGAACGTCGCAGCCACCATCGCCGCTCGGCCGATGCGGATGGGCCTCCTCGGGGCCGGGCTGACCACGGGCCTCGGCTTCCTGGCGCTCTTGCTCCTGTTGACCGTGCTCCTGAGCCCGCTGGCGCTCGCTATCGGTGTGGCCCTAGGCGTCGCGTGGTTGCTCGGCTTCGTGGGCCTCTGCCAGGCCGCGGGTGACCGGCTGCCGATCGCCAGCGAGGGCCTGCGCCGCTGGCTCGCTTTCCTCGTCGGCGTCGTAGTGCTCGCCTTCGTGAGCACCCTGCCCCTGGTGGGACAGCTCTTCCTCGTGCTCATCGGCTTCATCTGCGTCGGGGCGGCTCTCCACACCCGCTTCGGGGTCAGAGAACTCGACTGATCGCCAGCGCGACGCCGACCGCGGACAACGCGAGGAAGGTAGAGCGCTCGCTACCGAGGGCCCGCACGAGGTCGAAGGTGCCCGCGCCGCCGGGGCCGAGAGGAAGCCAGCGGGGCACGCGTTCGAGGTAGGCGCGGTACTCGGGACCGAGCTCCGGAGCGAGGTTTGCCTCCTCCCACCGGACGACGAGGCCGTAGTGCACCACCATGAGGACGAGCCAGGCCAGCGCCCAGTACCAGCCCGCCACGAGGCCGACGCCGCTCCAGATGATGATGTTGCCGGCATAGAGCGGGTTCCGCAGCCTCCCGTAGGGTCCGACCGTCACGAGCTGGCCGACCTCGGACGTGCGAGTGCGGGAGGCAGGACCGATGTACCCGACAGCCCAGAGGCGAATGGCCTCGCCGAGCACGATGGCACCGACACCAAGGACCCAGTGGCCCTCTCCTCCCAGCACCAGCTGCGCCAGGAGCAGCGGGAGCGGCACCAGACCGCGGGCTCGGAAGAGCCGCTGTCCGACTATCTGCCCGCCTGCATCAATGTCTTCATCGCGTCGGCGAGTCCCATCGCATCGCTCACGACGACCTCTCCCACGGACTCGCCCAGGGCGACGTCGGCATCGAAGGCGGCCGCGAAGTCGCTCTCGGCCTTGTCCGCATCACCCACGGACTGCTCGGCGACGGCGCGAACGAGCAGGAGCCGCGCACGCCGCTCGGGAGACACGTCCAGCGCCAGGGCTCGATCCGACAGCGAGGCGGCGTCTGCCCAGTCCTGCCTGCGGAGGGCGAGCTCCGCGAGCCTGAGGAGCGCCTCGTCCTGCCCCGGATCGAAGGCCAGCGTCTTCTGGAAGTGCTGGGCGGCCTTGTCGGCCATGCCCATCTTCGCGTCGAGCACGTAGCCCTTCGTCAGGTAGCTGCGGATGACGTCGCCAGGCTCCTTCGCGTGGAAGATCACGTTGTTGTAGACATTGAGGAGGTTGCTCCACTCGCCGCGGTCGTAGAGCACCGAAGCGACGCCCAGGAGCGCGCGGACGTCGTTGGGACGCATCTCCAGTGCCTTGTTGAAGCGCTTGCGAGCCTTGTCCGTCTTGCCGAGCGCTCGCTCGACCTCGCCGAGCGCCGTGTATGCGTCGCAGAGCTCGTCCTTGTCCGCCGAACCACCGATGAGCTGGAGCACCTGGCGCCATACCGTCTGGGCCCTGGGCCAGTCCTCCTCGGCCATCCGAATCGGACCCATCGCGCGCAGCGAGGGCAGGTGCGAAGGGTTGAGGTCCAAGGCCTTGCCGAGCTTGTCCGTGGCGTCGTCGTCGCGTCCCAGCTGCGACAGCGTCGTGCCGTACTGGAAGTAGAACTGCGCGATCTCGACCTTCTCGTCGAAGTCGTCGAGGTCCCAGTGGTCAGCGCCGGCCTCGATGCGCTCGAAGAGCTGGATGGCGCCCTCCCGATCCCCGGCCCTGAAGCGGTGGTCGGCGACGAAGCGCAGGGCCTCGTCGTGGTCCGGGTCGCGCTCGAGCACCTCCCCGAAGATGCCAGCGGCGTCCTCGCGGTTGTGGAGCGTGTCCAGCTTGATGTGGGCGGCCCGCAACAAGGGCTCGATACCGGCGCTGTCGGCCTGTGCCCTGGCCTGGCGGCGCAGCGCCTCGACGACGTGGTCCCATTCGCCGCGGATGGAGCGCAGGCTCTCCAGCGCGACCGCCGCTTCGAGGTCGGGCGCATCGCCGCCGCTGGCGGCATCGAGGAAGCGCACGGCCTCGTCCTCGTTCTTCAAGTGGTCGCGGTACGCGAACCCGATGCGGCGTTGCAGGGCGCTTTGCTCAGCGCCCTGGCCGTGGCCCGCGAGCTTCGTCGCGTGCTCCACGAAGCTCGACCAGTCCTCGCCCTGTTCGCTCAGGACCAGGAGCCGCTCCAGCGCTTCGGGGTGTTCCGGAGCGAGGTCGAGGACCTTGCGCCAGCTGTCCGCGGCCACGGAGTCGTCGTCGAGCCTGTCCTGCCAGATCCGTGCGATCCCGGCGTAGCGGTCGACCTGCTCGTCTCCTGCCACTAGCGAAGCCTCGCGGGCGAGCACGCCCACCATGGCCTGCCAGTCCTCGCCCTTCTCCGCCACGCGGCGGAGCCCGCTTAGAGCCTCGGCGTCCTCGGACTGGTGATCCAGCGCGGCGAGGAACGCGGCGCGGGCATCGTCCAGGGACTCGTTCTGCTCGTGGATCTCCCCGATGCGGCGGGAGTACCGCGCCGACTCGGCGGGTTCGGATGCGCTCTCGGCGAGAGACGACAGGTACTGCACGCCCAGCTCGACCTCTCCTCGTGCGCCTGCGATCCGTGCGAGCGCCTCGAGGACATCGCGGTCATCGGGCCGCTCCTCGTGGAGCTGCCGGTAGAAGTCCCAGGCCTCGTCGGAATCGGTGAGCTTCGCCGCCAGCAGCCAGCGCGCCTTGGCTTCAGCCGCGGCCTTCTGGCCGGCGTCCTGGTGAAGGGCAGCGCGGATGCGCAGGGTCTCGAAGGCCTCCTGCCAGTCCTCTGCCGCCTCCAGCGCGTGCTCCCGACGCAAGAGTCCGGCGATGTCCTCTCGACCCTCCAGCGCCGCAGCCGCCAGCGCGGGAGCATCCGCCTCCTCCAAGGTGGCGGAGAGGCCCAGGGCGTCGGTCTCGGGAAGCTCGTCATATAGGGCCTGAAGGCCGTCGAGGTCTTTTCGTTCGAGCAGGATTCGGCGGGCCCCTTCGAAGGCCTTGCCGGCGCACTTGCGCGCCCCGAAGGCCATGCGGTAGGCCGCCAGGGCGTCATCGCCCCGCTCGAGGCCTTCCATGAGGTGGCCGGCGAGGATGGAGTGGACGACCCGCACCGGGACCGCGTCCATCAGGTCGGCGACCCGCGCGTGGGCCTCGGCCAATGCTTCCCGGTTGCCGGTCTTGCGCTCGAGGCGCGCGATCCCAGCGGCCGCGGCGACGTGCGTCTCGTCGGCCTCCAGCACCTCGCGATAGCCAGCCAGCGCCTCGCCCGCGCCGTCGAGGTAGTCCTCCTGGATGCGAGCCGCGTCGAAGGTGGAGCCCGCGTCGTTCAAGGCGCGGAGGGCCTCCTCCCAGTAGTTGAGCCCCTCGCACAGGCGAGCGACAGCGATCAGCGCGCGGTCCTCGGCCTCCTCGGCGCCGATGACCTCTCCGGCAGCCTGCACGGCTCCCATCGAGTCGCCGAGATCGCGCAGGATGTCCGCGAGGATCGTCGACAGTCGGGCCCGGTCGTCATCGGACTCCGCAGCGCCGGCTGCGTTCCGGTAGATGCCCACCAGCCCGGTCAGGTTGCCGGCTCGGTGGTGCAGCTGCTCCAAGAGCGCCCGAGCGCCACCGTGGTTGGGATCGGTCTCGAGGACCTCCAGGACGACGCCCGCTGCGTCGACGCCAGGGAGCCCGCCAGCCACTTCGGCCGCCGCGATGAGCTGCCAGGCCTTCCTGTCGAGCTCGGCCTCTGCGCTGGCTTCACCGTGTTGGAGGTCGAACACGCCCTGCCAGTCGGCCTGGCGCGCCTTCATCTCCTTGAGCAGGTAGTGGGCACCGAGGAAACCGGGGGAGAGCGCGAGGCACTTCTCCAGGCAGTCCACCGCCGAGGCCTCGTCACCGACGAGGTCCGCGAAGATTCGGCCAGCCCGGTAGTAGAAGCTGACCTGCTGGCTGCCTTCCTGGCTTGCGCCGGCGGCGAGCCGGAGGGTTGCGGCCAACGCTCCCCAGTCCTCTTCCACCTCGAGGATGCGGAGCATCGCGTCGAGTGATGGTGGGAAGTCCGGCAGGTGGTCCAGCGCGCGTCGGTAGAAGTCCCGCGCCCGCGAGTGGTCGTTCATCCGGAACTCGCAGACCGCCCCAGCGCGATGGAGCTGCAGCGCGATGGCCGCGGGATCCTCGTTGAGGATGGCGCGCTGCTCATAGACAGCTGCGAGCTGTTCCCACTCGGCCAGGCGGGTGTAGACCCGCTCCAGGCCTTCCAGCGCAGGGAGGTATCCAGGGGCGATGCCCAGCACCTTCTCGAAGTGGACACGCGCACCCGCGTGGTCGCCGAGAGGGCCCTCGCAGATCTCACCCATGCGATAGGCGAGCGTGACCTGATGGTTCGGGTCGTCGACGACGTCGAAGCGCTGCTGCCAGAAAGCGAGCAGTCCCGCGCTGTCGCCCTTGGCGTGGAGCATTCGGGCGACGGCTTCGGCGGCAGGGACCGCAGCGGGGTCCTGGGCGACCTCGGTGTAGGCCGCGAGCGCACCATCGATGTCTCCGCTGGTCTCGCAGAGCCGCGCGACGCGGTAGCGCACGTAGGGCTTCTCCTCTTCACCGACGGCGTCGACCTCTGCACGGAGCGCGGCGAGGAGCTTCTCGTTCCGACCGCTCTCTGCAAGGAAGGCCTGGTACTCGTGGTGCAGCTCCGCCCCTGCGCCCAGCGCCAGGGCCTGCTCGTAGACCTCGCAAGCTCGCTCCTCGTCGAAGAGCCGAGTTCGGTAGATGCGGGCAGCGCGGGCCGTGAAGAAGGTGGCGTCAGCAGCGCGATCCTCGCCAGCGGCCCTCTCCGACTCGGCGAGGTAGAGCTCGACCAGCGGCGTCCACTCCGCGGTCTGGGTGTAGAGGCGCTCGCAGGCGACGAAGCAGGGCACGTGCCCTGGCGCGGCGGAGTGGCCCGCCCGGAAGGCGGCGAGAGCGCGGGCGTTGTCGCCGAGTTGCTCGCTGTAGACCCGTCCGCGCTCGTAGTGGAGGCGCGCGGTGAGGGCGCCCTGTCCGAGCGCCGCCATCTTGCCGAGGGTGAGCACGATTCCGCGCCAGTCCTTGCCGGCGAGCTGGACATCGCGGAGCAGCTGCAGGCTGAGGAAGTCCTCTGGGTTGCGCTCGACAGAGGACTTCAGGAGCCTCAGCGCCACGTCGTCCTGTCGGAGGTGCCGGCGGGCCAGGAGCGCAGCGTCCTGGAGGATCTCCGCCGCCGCGGCGTCTTCGGTCTCGAGCTCGGCCAGGCGCTCCATGGCACCGCGGAGCTCGTCGAACTTCTGGTTGCTGTTGAGCGCCTTCTCGAACTCCCGCACACCCTGGAGGGTGTCGGGGTCAGCCCCGACGGCCGCACGGGCGAGCTCCTCGGCGAGTTGGCTGTCCCGGAGGCGCGTCCTGGCGATGCGGGCAGCTTCTGCGTACAGCGATGCCCTCTCCTCTGGGGGGCGATCCTGGGCGCCTTCGGCGCGGAGCGCCTCGACACTGGCACGCCAACGATCGGCCTCGGCCTCGCTGGGCACGTAGCGGACCTGCGTGGCTGCGGGAGGCTCGATCTCCGTGGAGGTCTCCTGCAGGGCTGGGGCGTCGCTGTCGGGACGAAGGGCCGCCTCGGTCGGTTGCCCGTCGGGGCCGGCGAAGGGATCCTGGACCGTGGCCTTTGCGTCGGAGGGGGGATCGAGGAAGTCCTCTGCAGACGCCATGACGTCGGAGCTCGGCTCCTCGCTTGCGTCCTCTTCGGCGTCTTCCTTGTCCCAGTCCTCGCCGCCGAAGTCCTCGGGGTGGAGGACCATGGTCGGTCCGCTGGAGAGCCCCTTGGGCTTGGCGACCATCGCCGCGGCCTGGGCATCGCGCTCGGCCTCGATCGCCTTGGCGAGTGCGGCTCGGCGAGCAGCCTCCTCCTCCGCGACCGCCGCGGCGGCTGTAGCCGCTGCCTGTTCGGCCTCCTTGGCCTGGTCCGCCGCGACGCGGCGACGCTCGCTCTCCTCCGCCGCGAAGCGGGCCTCGGCCTCCTGCTTCAGGCGGCGGGCTTCGGCCAGCTTGGCCTCCTTGTCCTCGGCCAGCTTGGCCTTCTTGGCTGCCGCCTCTTTTTCGGCAGCAGCCTCCGCTGCCTCGTCCCAGCTGAGATTCCCGCCCTCCCCTTCGCTGAAGAAGCTGTCTTCCCAGTCTTCGAATCCGTCTTTCTTCTTGCCCATGAAGGCTCCATTGGCCCCCTCGAAGGTCGCGCCGAAGGGAATGCCAGTACCCGGGCAGTCCTATCACCCGCGCGGGGCCCTCATCAACGGGCCGAGCCCAGCTTCACCGAGGCTTCACGGCACAGACGGCAGCGTGGCGATGATCCACTTGAAGTCATCGTCGTTGAAGTGGAGTCCCGCACCGACGTACCCGGTGTGCATCCCGTGGCGCGCGCCCATCAACGCGTTGTAGACCCCGCCCTGGACGAAGACGTGCGGATAGGGCTCCACGCGGACCCCCAACTCGACGTTCGGGGTTCCATCGAGCAGGGGGTAGCTGGCGTAGGTGAAGTCGTAGAGATCCGCCGAGAACTTCACGCGGTCCTGCCAGAGATAGGCGTCGGCCCCGACGCCTCCGGAGCTGTGCTTGACCCCGAGGCGGAACGAGAAGTGGTCGTAGCGGCGCGCGAACTGGAAGCTGAAGCGCGCGTCCCTGGTGCGAACGTACTCGGTGTACCGCGTCCCGAGCTCCGGGCTCTCGACCTGGCGGAAGTCGAAGCTGCCGACAGGGTGATCGACGAACTCGAAGATGTACCAGTAGTCCTCGCGCGGCATGATCTGCAGCCCGAGCACGTTCCTGGACTTCATGTGCACCGGGTTCTCGACCAGGGCACCGCTGGAGGGCTGCTGTCCCAGGAAGTACGCGCCGTCGTAGTAGACCTCTGTGCGGAGGTCGCTCACGCTGGTGACGACCTGGTTCACCTCGCGCAGGGTGGTGTTCACCTCGTTGAGCGTGGCCTCCACCTGGCGGACCGGCGTGTCGTCGTTGATGAGCACGCCCAGGGTCCCCTGCCCTTCGTCGATCTTCGAGGTGATCGAGTTGATGTCCTCGAGGCTCTTGTTGAGGCGTGTCGTGGCCTCTGCGACGGCGGCGCCCTGCTCCTCGACGGTGGTCCCGGTGGCTTCGATGATGGTCTTGAGCGCCTCGCTGACCTCGCGGAGGTTCCGGGCGATGGCGTTGACCTCTGACTTGTTGGCCGTCGACAGCTCGCGGACCTCTGCAGAGAGCTGCTCGAGGTTCTTGACCGTCGCGTCGAGGCTGGACTTGACGCCCTCGTCCTCGAGGTAGTCCCGCAGCGACGCCGTGATGGCCTGGACGTCCTCTGTGATGACCTCGAGCTGGCCCTGGAGATTGTCGAAGTCGAGACCGTAGGGGCGCGTGGAGATGACGTCGCCGTCGACCAGGAGCTCCTCTTCATTGCCCGGCGCGATGACGACGATCTTGTCTCCGAGCACGCCGCTGGATCTGAGCTCCGCCCAGGAGCCGACCGGGAGCTCCAGCTCGCCGGACATCTCGAGGGACAGCCGCGCCTGGCTCCCCTCCAGGCTGACGCCGCGCACCGAACCGACGCTGACGCCGGCGATGAGGACCTGGGTCGTGACGCGCACGCCCTCTGCGGTCGGCACGTCCGCGTACAGCGTGTAGCCCTCGATCGCGCCAGAGGGCCGGTCGTCGGTCTCGAGGATGAAGATGGCGGTGAACACCGCCACGAGGATGGCCAGCAGCCCCACCTTGAACTCGTTCGACCAACCTCGGACCATCGTCGGCGAAGCCTACTCGACCGTCATGGGGCCGTCGAGGCGGCCCTCGATGAACTGGCGAACCAGGGGGTCGCCCGTCGTTCGGAACCACCTGGGCGGTCCCTCCGCGACTATGCGGCCGTCATGCAGCATCAGGATGTGGTCGGCGATCTCGAAGGTCGCCTCCATGTCGTGGCTGACGACCAGCGAGGTCATGCCGACGTTTCGAGCCTGGGTCTCGGTGATGAGCTGGTCGATGGTGGCCGTGAGGATCGGGTCCAGGCCGGTGGTGGGCTCGTCGTAGAGGAGGATCTCCGGCGTGTGGACGACCGCTCGCGCCAACCCGGCGCGCTTTTTCATGCCGCCAGAGAGCTCGGCCGGGCTCTTGTCGATGGCGAAGAACAGTCCGACCTCGGTGAGCACCGCCTCGACCCGCTGGCGGACCTCTGCCTCGGAGAGCTTCGTGTGCTCCCGAAGGCCGAAGGCCACGTTGTCGTAGACGCTCATCGAGTCGAAGAGCGCGGCGTGCTGGAAGACCATGCCGAACCTCAGGCGGATCTCGCGCCGCTCTCGGTTGCCCATGCGGGTGAGCTCGCGGTCGCCGACCCAGATGCGCCCGTGGTCGGGCAGCATCAGGCCCATGGCGTGCTTCAACGTGACGCTCTTGCCGGTCCCCGAGCGCCCGATGATCACCGTGATGCAGCCTCGCGGGATCTTCATGTTGAGCCCGTCGAGCACCTTCTGGGAGCCGAAGGACTTGTGGATGTCCTCGAAGACCAGCGCGTATGCGTCGGGGTCCTGGGCGCTCATGGCATCACCACAGGCCCGTGGACATCAGGATGTCGGTGAGGAAGTAGTCGAGGATGAGGATGCTGACGCTGGCGACGACCACCGCCTGAGTCGTGGCCTTGCCCACACCCTCCGCGCCGCCGCGCACGTAGAGGCCCTTGTAGCAACCCACGACGCTCATCACGTAGCCGAAGATCGAGGCCTTCACGAGCCCCCAGAGGAAGTCAGGAGGATCGACGTACCACTGGATCCGGTACAGAAAAGCGCCCTGGTTGATCTCGAGGAGGTTCACGCCCACGAGCCAGGCGCCGATCATGCCGACGGCGGTGAACACGACGGCGGCCATGGGCACCATCACGACCCCGGCCAGGATGCGCGGGGCGACCAGGTACTCGATGGGATCCACCGCCATGGACTCCAGCGCGTCGACCTGCTCGGTGACCCGCATCGTGCCGATCTCGGCGGCCATGGCGGAGCCCGCCCTGCCGGTGATCATCAAGGCAGCGAAGACCGGGCCCAGGGTTCGGGCGAGGGAGATGGTGACCGTCGACCCGGTGAGCACCTCTGCGTCGAAGAGGCCGAAGCCGTAGGCCGCTTGCAGCGCGTAGACAGCCCCCGTGAAGCCGCCGGTGACGCAGACGATCGACAGGGACTGCACCCCGACGAACTCGAACTGCTTGAACACGAGCCGAACGCGGTAGGGGGGCGTGAAGATGGCGAGGGTTCCGAGCACCATCACCCGGAGCAGGCGCCCCACGTCCTCGACCGGGCGGATGATGGCGCGGCCGATGGCCTCGACCGGTTGGATCAGCAGCGCCCTCACCCCTCGAAGCTCCTCGGAACCCGCTCGGAGAAGCCGGTCAGGATCTCGTAGGGGATGGTCCCGGCCCAGGCGGCGAGCTCCTCCACGCGCACGCCGTCGCCGAGGAGCTCGACCTCGTCTCCAGGGCGAACGCGGTGGGGGACGTCGGTGACGTCAACCAGGATCATGTCCATGCAGACCGCTCCGCGCACGGGAGCGCGGACTCCGTGGAGGAGCACCTCGCCGACGCCGGAAAGAGCGCGGGGGTAGCCGTCCGCGTAGCCGACAGGCAGGGTCGCGAGGCGGGTCGGGCGCGGGGCGATCCAGCGGCGCCCGTAGGAGACCCCGGCGCCGGCGGGGATGTTCTTGACGAAGAGCACCTCGGTCGTGACGCGCATCACCGGACGCAGGTCGAAGCCGGACTCCGCCGCGGGGGGAATGCCGTAGAGAGCGAGGCCGGGACGCACCATGTCCCTCTGGAGCCGTGGGAAGCGGAGAGCCGCCGCGGAGTTGGCGATGTGGAGGGTGCCGGGACCGAAGGCGCGGACGCGGGCGGCCTCTACGGCCTCGTCGAAGCGACGGGCCTGCTCGATCGAGAAGGTCTCGTCGAGATCGGCCTCCGCCATGTGACTGGCGATCCCCTCGACCTCGATGTTCGGGAGATCGGCGAGGCGGTCGAGGAAGTACTCCCAGTCCCCTGGGACGACGCCGAGGCGACCCATTCCGGTGTCGACCTTGAGGTGGACCCGGGCCTTCTGTCCGAGGGCGCGCCCGGCGTCGTCGAGGTCCTGGGCCGAGTCGAGGTCATAGAGCATCGGCGTCAGGTCGTGACGCAGGGCGTCGTATGCACCTCTGTGCCCGATCCCGCCCAGGAGCAGGATGGGGAGGGTGATCCCAGCCGCACGCAAGGCCTTTCCCTCCTCGACCAGGGCCACGCCGAATGCATCGACGCCGGCGTCTTGTAGCGCCAGCGATGTCTTCGTCAGCCCGTGCCCGTAGGCGTCGCCCTTGACCGGCGCGAGCACGGCCACGCCGGGCTTCAGGTGCGAGCGCACCACGCGGAGGTTGTGCTCCAGGCGGTCGAGATCGACGTGCACGGTGGTGGGTCGAATCTGGTTCACCGGGAGCACCTATCCCGCGTTATGCGAGCCGCCCGGAGGGTTCATGCGCATCTGCGTCACCGGCGGTGCGGGCTTCGTCGCCTCTCACCTCTGCGAGCGCCTGCTCGGCGACGGTCACGAGGTCATCGCCGTCGACAACTACGTGACCGGAGCTCGGCGAAACGTCGCGAGCTTCGAGGACCACGAACGCTTCACCCTCGTCGAGGCCGACGTCACTCGCGAGCTGCCGGTGGAGGGGCGCCTGGACCGCATCTTCCACATGGCCTCCCCTGCATCTCCGATCGACTACGTCGAGCTTCCCTTCGCCACGCTGTACGCGGGCTCCGATGCCTCCCGGATCGCCCTGGACCGCTGCCTCGAGGACGGCGCGCGCTTCTTCCTGGCCAGCACCTCAGAGGTCTACGGCGACCCCGCCGTCCACCCCCAGGTCGAGAGCTACTGGGGCAACGTGAACCCCATCGGGCCGCGCTCGGTCTACGACGAGGCCAAGCGCTACGCAGAGGCGCTCACGATGGCCTACCACCGCTACCGCGGGGTCGAGACGCGCATCGTGCGCATCTTCAACACCTACGGGCCGCGCATGCGCGTGGCCGACGGACGAGTCGTGCCAGCCTTCTGCGGCCAGGCCCTGCGCGGCGAGCCGCTGACGGTCTTCGGTGACGGCAAGCAGACCCGAAGCTTCTGCTACGTGAGCGACCTCGTCGACGGCATCATCCGGCTGATGGAGTCGGACCTGAGGGAGCCCTGCAACCTGGGCAACCCCAGCGAGCGCACGATGCTGGAGCTGGCCGCGCACATCAACAAGCACACGGGCAACCAGGCCGGCGTCGTCCACCGCCCGCTGCCGAAGGACGACCCGACCCGCCGCAAGCCGAACATCGACCGCGCCCGGAAGCACCTCGGCTGGGAGCCGAAGGTCGAGTTCGAGGACGGCATGGCCCGGACGGTGGCCTACTTCCGAGAGGTTCTCCAGAGCTGAGCGGTTATGGGGGCCGGCTCAATGATCCTCGCACTCGCCGGTGCTGCTCTCGCCCAGGACGTCAACACCGTCCTGCTGCCGGACATCACTCCGGAGGCGGTGAACGACTACTCGGTCGCGATCATGCTGACCGACCAGCTGCGGCGCGACCTCGAAGCCCATGGCCTCACCGTCATCGGCGGCCCCGAGCTGGTCGAGACCGTCGGCGAGGATGCGGACGGCTGCGCCGACAACCCCGAGTGTCCGGGGGTGCTCTGGCAGCACTACTCGGCGCCGATGGCGCTGGTCGGGGAGCTCTCGAACACCGCGGCCGGGCTGGACGTCACGGTCTCCTTCCACCAGCCCGACGAGGCCTCGGCCATCGCCGACTACAACGAGGTCATCTTCCCGGGCGCCGAGTTCGAGTACACAGCGGTCGTCGCCGACAAGACGGTCGACCTGCTCAAGCTGCTCGCGATGTTCGAGCTGGACGATCCCATCGTCGAGCTCGTGCCCACTCCCTACGAGGAGCCCGTGGTGGTCGAGCCCTTCGAGGACCCCCCGCCCATCGGCAGCGACCCCGTCGAGGGGCTCTTCATCGACAACAAGGTCGAGCGTCGTGAGATGGGCATCAACAAGCGCAACTACGAGTCCTACGCGCTCTCCGGCATGGGCCGCGAGGAGTGGCTCACGGACCGCAGGGTCCGCGCCGGGTCGTTCTTCGTCGAGGTCGGTGGGGGCATCGTGATGGGCTCGGTCGACCGCAGCTACACGGTGGAGCTCGCCCTCGACGAGCAGGACGACGGCAGCTTCGTCGAGACCGAGCGCTACGAAGAGGACGTCTTCGTCAGCGGCTTCGGCGGTCAGGGCGGCGTCGCCCTTGGCGTCAACCTGGGCAGCCGGGTCGACGTGCTCGTCTCCGGGGGGCTGCAGTCCGGGCGCAAGCACCTGAGCACCGGCTGGGAGCACTACCTGGACGGCTCACTCGAAGGCGTGAGCGAGGACGGTCCTCCGCCCCCTGCTGCCGCAGCCGTCGGGTGGGTCGAGCCCCGGGTCCGCGTCTACTTCCTGCAGACAGGCATGGTGAAGCCCTACGTGCTCGGCGCTGCCACGCTGCGCTTCTACGACGCCTACGTAGTCGAGGACACCTCCGAGGTGGTCAGCTTCCAGCCCGGGCGGCCGCCGCTGCACCCGGTCAGCGTCGGCGGCGGCGCCGGCCTGATGGTCGACATCACCCAGGAGCTGGCGGTCTTCGTCGAGCCGGTCTGGAACCAGATGGTGTGGGGCATGGAGCCCTACCGAAAGACCGCGGACGCCCTCGAGACCTCGCCGGCAGCCACGGAGCCGATCACCTCCTCGATCCGTGTCACGGCTGGCCTCGGCGTGAAGTTCTGAGAGGACGCACCGTGGCGGTCGAGGTCCACAAGTTCGGAGGCACCAGCCTTGGGTCAGCCGAGCGCATGGTGCAGGCCGCGGGCCTGGTCCGGGCCTGCGACAGCTCCGTCGTGACCGTCGCCTCGGCGATGGGGGGCGTCACGGATCGGCTCGTCCACGCCGCGACGACCGCGGCCCGGGGCGCGAGGGGCCAGGCCCTGGAGGCGGTCGAGGCCCTGCTGGCGGTGCACCTGGAGGCCCTGCGCGAGCTCGGCGATCCGCCAGGTGTCGGCGAGCAGATCGAGGACATCGGCGCGGAGCTCGCGGAGCTCATCGGCGCGGTGAGCCGCCTCGCCGAGCTCACTCCCAGGGTCCGTGACCGTGTGCTGGCCTGCGGGGAGAAGCTCTCGGTGCGACTGCTCGCGGCCGCGATGCGCTCAGAGGGCGTCGACGCGCTGGCGGTGGACGCGGACACCTTCCTCGCCACGGACGGACGGCACGGAGAGGCCAGCCCGCTGTTGGTGGTCTACGAGCGCACGACCCGCGCCGCGCTCCAGCCACACCTGGACGCGGGTCGGGTGCCGGTGGTCACGGGCTTCTGCGGCCAGGCTCCCGACGGCGCCACGACGACCCTGGGCCGCGGAGGCTCGGACTACACGGCCACCCTGATCGCCGCCGCGCTCGGTGCTGACGAGGTCTCGATCTGGACCGACGTCGACGGGGTCTACAGCGCTGACCCGCGGGTGGTGCCCCGGGCCCGCATCGTGCCCCACCTCAACTACCGCGAGGCGGCCGAGCTCTCCTACTACGGCGCCAAGGTGCTCCACCAGCGCACGATGATCCCGGTGGCGCGAGCCGGCATCGCGCTCCGCACGCGCAACAGCTTCCGCCCGGAGGAGCCCGGCACGGTAGTGGACAGCCGCTTCACCCCAGGCTCGCACCCGGTCAAGGCCATCAGCGCCATCCGCGATCAGCAGCTCCTCAGCGTCGAGGGCAAGGGCATGGCAGGTGTCCCCGGGGTGGCCGCGCGTGCCTTCGGGGCCCTGGCCGAGCGGAACCTGAGCGTCACGATGATCAGCCAGTCGAGCTCCGAGTCCTCGATCTCCATGGCGGTGCCGGCGGTCCACGCCCTCGCGGCGGAGTCAGCGCTGAAGGCGGCCTTCAGGGACGAGCTGGGCCGCGGGGACGTCGAGGAGGTCGTCGTCGGGGACGAGGTCGGCCTGGTGGCGGCGGTCGGGCTGGGCATGGCCCACACACCTGGCGTCGCCGCGCGCCTCTTCGGAGCCCTGGGGGACGCCAAGGTCAACGTGCTGGCCATCGCCCAGGGCAGCTCGGAGCTCAACGTGTCGATCGCCGTGGACCACGGCGACGTCGACCGCGCCGTGCGCGTCCTCCACGACGCCCTGGGCCTGCACCGCATCGACACCGGCGCCGAGTCGGCCGATGGCCTCGACCTGATCCTCCTCGGCCCGGGAGCCATCGGGCGCGCTGTCGTCGAGCAACTCCAGGCCCGCCGAGAGGGCATCGTCGCCCGCTTCGGTCTCAGCCCCCGGGTGGTGGCCGTGGCCGACACCTCGGGCTGGGTGCTCGAGCCAGCGGGGCTCTCGGACGAGCGCCTGGACTCGCTGCTGGCCGCCAAGACCCAGGGCACCCCCCTCGCCCGGTCCGGGGGGACCGCCGGCTCCGCGGATCAGCTGCTCGACGCCGCCTTGGAGCTCCGCCTCACCCGTCCGATCCTGGTCGACTGCACCGACGCCGCCTCGGCCCCCCTCTGGCTACGGGCCATGGGCGCGGGGTGCGATGTCGTCACCGCGAACAAGGTCCCGCTGGCGGGCTCCTTCGAGCTCCACACCCAGCTCCAGGAGACCGCCCGGACTCGGGGGCGGCTCTTGCGCTCAGAGGCCACCGTCGGAGCCGGGCTGCCCGTCATCGAGACCCTGGAGATGCTCCAGCACACGGGCGATGCCCTCACCCTGGCGGAGGGCTGTCTCTCTGGGACCCTGGGCTTCCTGATGGCCAGGCTCCAGGCCGGGGACCGCCTCTCGGAGGCAGTGAAGACCGCGATCGAGCTCGGCTACACCGAGCCGGACCCGGTGACGGACCTGAGCGGAGTCGACGTGGGCCGCAAGGCGCTGATCCTCGGTCGCCTGTCCGGGCTCCTGGGGGCTGACGCCGTCCTGGAGGTCGAGGGCCTGGTCGAGACCGCCTGGGCTGGACTGCCGATCCCGGAGCTGATGGAGCGCCTGTGCACCCTCGACGCGGGCCTCGCGGAGCGCTGCGACAGCGCCGCTGCCGCCGGCAAGGTCCTTCGCTACGTCGCGAGGGTGACCCGTGGCCGCGCTGTCGTCGGTCCGGCGGAGGTGGACCTGGACTCGCCGATCGGCCGCCTCTCGGGCAGCGACAACCTCGTGCTGTTCCGGTCCGAGCGCTACGCGGAGCGCCCGCTGGTGGTGATCGGTCCCGGCGCTGGCGTGGACGTCACGGCGATGGGCGTGCTCGGTGACGTCCTGCGTGTCGCCGCGGAGCGCAGCTGATGCGCTGGGAGGTGAGCACCCAGGCGCCTGCGACGGTGGCCAACCTCGGGCCCGGCTTCGACGTGCTCGGCCTGGTCCTGGGCGGTCCCGGGGACATCGTGCAAGCCCGCCGGGCCCCGGGAACCGGTGTGCGACTCGTCGAGATCACCGGGGACGGGGGTCGCCTGCCTCGAGCGGCAGCGGACAACACCGCGGGGGTGGCTGCCCTGGAGACCCTGAAGGTCGCCGGCGTCGAGACGGGCGTGGAGCTGGCCTTGCACAAGCGCCTGCCGCTCTGCTCCGGGCTGGGCAGCAGCGCATCGAGCGCCGCCGCCGCTGCCTACGCGGTCAACCTGTTGATCGGGAGCCCCTTGCGCAAGGCGGAGCTGGTGGCTCCATGTGTCGAGGCCGAGGCCGCGGTCAGCGGTCGCCACGCCGACAACGTCGCGCCTGCGTTGCTCGGCGGGCTGGTCCTGGTCCGGGGCATCGATCCGGTGGAGCTCTTGCGCCTTCCGGTCCCGCCCGGCCTCACGCTGGTCGTGGTCACGCCGGAGTTCGAGCTGCCGACCCGGGAAGCACGCGCGGTGTTGCCGGCGGAGGTGACGCTGCAGACGATGGTGAAGCAGTCCGCCCGCCTCGCTTCGCTGGTCAGCGCGCTGCACACGGCCGACATGGCGCTCTTGGGCCGCTGCCTGGTCGACGAGGTCGTCACCCCCCGGCGCGCGGCCCTGGTCCCGGGGGCACCAGAGGCGATGGCCGCCGCGCTGGGCGCCGGCGCCCTCGGGAGCTCGCTCAGCGGCTCTGGGCCCTCGGTCTTCGCCCTCTGTCGCTCGCCCAGGAGCGCGGAGGTCGCCGCGACCGCGATGGGGAGGGCTTTCGAGACAGCCGGGCTGGCGAGCCAGCTGCGCATGTCCCCGGCAGACGGCCCGGGAGTCCGACGGGTCCGAGGTGTCTCATGAAGCTCCGCTGTGTCCTCTGCGCGCAGATCCATCCCCCCAACGAGCCGCGCTATCGCTGCGACTGCGGCGCCACCCTGGACGTCGTGCACGATCTGGACGCGCTGCAGGGTGTCGACCTGCTCGGGCTCTGGGAGTCTCGCCGAGGCTCACCAGCGCGCCTCGATCGCTCCGGTGTGTGGCGCTACCGGGAGCTGATCGCGCCCGGACTCGAAGAGCACGTCGTCACTCGCGGCGAGGGCAACACCTGGCTCTACGACAGCACCACGCTGGCGGAGCGGGTCGGCCTGGACCGCCTGCTGTTGAAGCACGAGGGCGAGAACCCGACCGCCTCCTTCAAGGACCGCGGCATGACGGTGGCCATCACCGTGGCCCGCTGGCTGGGCATGGAGAGCGTGGCCTGCGCCTCGACGGGCAACACCTCTGCGTCGATGGCGGCCTACGCGGCGCTCACGGGCATGCCCTCGCTGGTCTTCGTGCCGGCGGGGAACATCGCCTACGGCAAGCTCTCCCAGGCCCTGGCCTACGGAGGACGCACGCTTCAGCTGGCTGGGGACTTCGACGACGCCATGGCGCTGGTGCAGCAGGCCTGCACGGAGCGGGACATCTACCTGGTCAACTCGGTGAACCCCTTCCGCATCGAGGGCCAGAAGGCGATCGGCTTCGAGCTCCTGAGCGACCTCGGCTGGCAGGTCCCGGACTGGATCGTGCTGCCCGGTGGCAACCTCGGGAACAACACGGCCATCGCCAAGGGCCTGATCGAGCTCCACGAGCTCGGTCTCATCGAGCGGCTGCCTCGCATCGCCGTGATCCAGGCGGCCGGCGCGAACCCCCTCTACACGGCCTGGACCACGGGGTCCGAGGTCGTCCCGGTCAAGGCGGACACACGGGCAACAGCCATCAAGATCGGCGCGCCGGTGTCCTGGCGGAAGAGCCTCCGCGGACTGTCCGCCTGCGACGGCGTGGTGACGCAAGTGGACGACCAGCAGATCCTCGACGCGAAGGCCTGGGTGGACGCCGCGGGCATCGGCGCCGAGCCCGCCTCCTGCGCGACCGTCGCGGGTGTGAAGCGCCTGGTCGACGAGGGGGTCATCCGCCGCGGGGAGATGGTGACAGGGGTGCTCACGGGCCACGTGCTGAAGGACCCGGAGATCGTGGTCCGCTACCACCTCTCGGAGCTCGAAGGCATCGAGTCGCACCACGCCAACGCGCCGATCGAGGTGGCCGCCACGCTGGAGGCGGTGCTCGCGGCGCTGGGTCTTGGCTAGTAGTCCACAAGGGATTAGGTACCGCGTCGCGCCGAGATAGCTCAGTTGGTAGAGCAGCTGATTCGTAATCAGCAGGTCGTCGGTTCAAATCCGATTCTCGGCTCCTCAGACCCTGGCCTCGGCCGGGGTCTTCGCACTCAGCAGGTCGTCGGTCGTGCGCGACCCCGGCGGGTGCCGGCCTGTCCAAATCCGGTTTCCGGTCGAGATCTTCACCCATTGGGTTAGCCTCCGTCGCCTCACTGATTGAGCCGAAGGGCATGGAGGTGTCATGGTGCGAGTTGTCATGGTGGGTGGTGCTCTTCTCGTGTTGCCCTTCCTCTGCCTTGCGGGCTGTGGTCCCTCGGCAGAGGAGATCGCTCAGACCATCGATGAGCGCGTCGAGGCAAGGCTGGTCGAGGAGCGGCTGATCAAGAGCGAGGATGAGCGACAGGCCGAGGCCGCCGTCGAAGCTGCGAAACCCGAGTGGGAGAGGTCGATGGACTTCCTCGCCGATCTCGACGAGTTGATGGCGGGCTACAGCCCGACCTTGCCCGACGAAGTGGACAACACCGACGTGCTGCGATGCACCACAGACTACGAGCTCGGTGTGGACAACGAACTCAAGATCGGCGCGAGGTCACTCGTGAAGCAGGCCGAGGCCTCCGCCAGGGCCAGGGACAAGCAGCGAAAGGACTTCGAGAAGAACAAGTGGGTTCAGTATCGAGTCGACTACTCGTGGGAGTCCCGCAATGGGACGAGTCCGGTCGCGGGCTGTCGCTTCGAAACCTGGCAGCCATACTGCTGGCGTGGATGTGTGGGGCCGAACACCTGTGATGGTTCGCACGAATGCCACTACAAAGGCATGAAGGGATGCCGTGAGATGTACGACAACGGCAAAGGGGACTTCGCCGATCAGTATGTCGTGAAGACGCGGTACTACGCGGAGGCAGATGCGCCTTCGTATCGCTACTCGGAGAACGGGATGAACCGCTACTCGCGGACAACGACCCCCGACAGGCCCGAGCTGATGAAGCGTATCGACTCTGAGCAGCTCGCCATACCCGAACGCTTCCACTGCAAGGTCGTCAACGCCCGAAAGGAAAAGGACCAGATGATGGTCCAGTGCAAGGGCGACGATCCGGTCCTGACGCATCTGCAGATTACCGGTGACCTGACGCAGATGGTCCATCGTGGAGACCAGGTCAGCGTGCCCATCGGGACGGGGAAGGCCTCGCAGGCGGTGGATGGGACGATCACGAAAGACGAGATCCGCATCGGGCGGGTGGACTACCGAGTGTGGCTGATCCATGCGAATGGTGATGCGCTCGTGTTCGACGAGCTGGGCGAGTGCCCCACCCGCGAGGCCGTTCTGGAGGCCGCCTCGAAGTGACCGTCAGAGGGGCTCAGAGCATTCGATCCCGGTGACCGGCGCGGCCATCGCCACGATGGCCGATCCGCATGGCGGCTACGAACTCCGAGTTCTCGGGGAACATCACCGGGCTCCGCAGTGTCCACTCTGCAGGTCAGTACGAGGAAGACCATCCATCCGGGCTCGCCGTGTGGCGACCGGTATGGAGGTCATCTACAGGACCAGGGCGCCAATGAACCGACGTCGTTTCTTTGCTGGATTGCTCGCCACCGGCGCCTTCGCTGCATCAGGACCCGCCCGCGCCGGGGTCGAGTGCATGGACGGCTGGGGCACGCGCACGTGCACCGCGGGTATCGCGCGCTCGCTCATCGATCAGGCCGTGGTCGATGACGAGCAGCACGCCTCTCAGTGGTGCTGGGCCGCCTGCATCTCGATGATCTTCCAGTACTACGGCCACCCGGTCGACCAGGAGCGCATCGTCGAGGAGACCTTCGGCACGATCGTCGACATGCCGGGCGAGCCCGAAGACATCCTCCGCGCGCTGAACCGCAGGTGGAAGGACGACGACGGCGACAGCTTCCGGAGCAGCGGCGACCAGATGACCGCCAACCTGATGACGGCTGCCCAGGACCTCGCGGAGGACCAACCGCTGATCATCGGGGCCCTCGCACACGCCACGGTGCTCACTGCGATGACCTACACCGCCCACGTCTACGGCCACTTCCAGCACGACGCGCTGACTGTACGAGACCCCATGCCCGGCCGGAACCAAGGCCCACGCGTGCTCTCGGGGGCCGAGTTCTACAATATCCAGTTCCTGGCCCGTGTGCGGGTGCGGTAGGCCGACGTCACTCGGGCTGGCGCCAGCCCAGCGTCGACAGCCCCAGATCGAAGCCGAGGTCCGAGCTGGTGCCCACGGACCGCCAGCGAGCAGCTGTTTGCGGCCTGCGAGGCGGCCAGCAGTCACGGACCGCACAGGAATCTGGCTACTGCCAAGGACTCGTTGCAAACAGCGTTGCAAACAGCCGATTTGACCGCTGTGAACGGGCCAAACAGGCCAACGCGCCGCCGTGCCCCCTGCTTCGTAATCAGCAGGTCGTCGGTTCAAATCCGATTCTCGGCTCCTCAGACCCTGGCCTCGGCCGGGGTCTTCGCACTCAGCAGGTCGTCGGTCGTGCGCGACCCCGGCGGGTGCCGGCCTGTCCGAATCCGGTTTCCGGCCGGCCCGAGGCCCCGGGGTGAGATCGCCCGCCCAGGAGAGCCATGGCGGCGAATAATCGACCGTCCAGTAGATTTAGCACTGCAATCGACCGTTCGGTAGATTATGCTCATCTGCCCCCCCACGCTCCCCCGAACAACGAGCCCGTCGTGAGCACACCTGCAGCCTCCATCCTCCTGGTCCTCGTCGGCCTCGCCTGCACCGACACGGCGACCCCCGTCGACAGCGCGGACCCCGACAGCGACGCCCCGGTCGAGACCGACGCGGACACCGACGCGGACTCCGACTCCGACGCCGATGCCGACGCCGACGCTGACAGCGACGCCGACAGCGACACCGACAGCGACACCGACAGCGACGCCGACTCCGACGTCGGCTTCACGCCAGCCGCGGGCACCTGGATCGTCTCCTCCTCGGAGACGCTCGATGACGGCTGTGGGGTGTCGGAGCTGAGCGAAGACGGTGGGCCGGGCAGCACCATGGACCTCGCGTTGTCCGGAGGCGGTGGCTTCGTGATGACCTTCGAGAGTGGACAGGTGATGACCTGCGCCATCGACAGCGAAGGCGGCGACTACAGCTGCGGTCCGGACCACTCGACCGACGAAACGGCCCAGGACATGGGCGTCGACTGCCTCCTCGAGCTCGAGATCACAGGCTCCGGCGCCTTCTCCGGGGCCGAGTCGGTGGTCGTCGAGTCACACGTCGACATGGACGGCAGCGGCGGGTCCTGCGCGCTCCTGGACTACGTCGGCATCACCCTGCCCTGCTCGATGGACACCCGCACCGAGCTCGACTTCAGCTTCTGACTCGCGTCTCGACGATCACCGCCGTCCGTCCACGCGAAGTCGATCGCTACGAACCTTGGCGACCATCGGCCGGAGCAAGCCCACGCCGCTGGTGTGCAGCACTCTCTACGCCGGGCGAACAGCTGAGATCCACTCGACCAACTCGCGAGGCACGTTCTGGTAGAGGAGGACCGTCAGGTCAAGAGGCACGCGGGATGACTCTCTCCTCGTCTACGACCATGCACGCCGACGTCACTCGGGCTGGCGCCAGCCCAGCGTCGACAGCCCCAGATCGAAGCCGAGGTCCGAGCTCGTGGCCGCGGCCTGGTGGACCTCGACCGCGATGACGTTCTCACCCTCGACCAGGGAGCCGTCTGGCAGGGAGTACGTCGAGATCGCAGACTCGGCCGCGTCATCGACCGCCTCCACCGCCCAGGTCAGGTGGCTGACTTCACCCTCTGGGAGGTTGACCCGCACAGCCTCCTCGCCGTTGACCCAGACCAGGGCGCCGTCGTCGACGTTCAGATCGATGCTCCCGCCCTCGACCTCGCCGAGCTCGACGAGGCGGCGGAAGTAGATGGTGGGGGTCCGGTCTCCCTCGGGGCCGCTGGCGACCGTCGTGGTCCGGGTGGGCTCGCCGAAGCCGAAGTCCCCCTCGCCAGTCGACCACTCCGAGGCGTCGTAGTCGGTCCCGCTCCAACCAAAGGGCGCCTCGCCGGCGTCCCACCAGCTCCATGTCGAGCCGAGCGGGAAGACCTCTGTCTCGACCAGGGTGTCGTTGGTCTCGCCGGGGGTGCCACGGAAGACGAAGTCCAGGCAGCCCTCGCCGCTGCAGCAGTCGGAGACCCGGGACACGCTGAAGTCCGACTCGACGTGGCCATAGTGGATGATCTGGCCTCGACCGTCCGGGTGCCAGATCGCTACGTCTCCACCGTCGGAGGAGAGAGCGAATGGCATGTGGTCGTCGCCGCTGTCCGTGAGCCCGTCGGCGTAGAGCAGCGTGAAGCCCCCCGCGGCCACGTAGACGTCCCCGAGCACGTGAGGGAGCTCCTCGTCGATGTCGTCGGAGATGGCCCAACCGCTCAGCGCGATGTACTCGTCGGTGGGGTTGTGCAGCTCGATCCAGTCCGGCGTGCTGCCGTCTTCGGCGATGAGCACGGACTCGTTGTCCGCCATGAACTCGTTGATGCACAGCGGCAAGGGCTCCGGCGGCGGGTCCGAGTCCACCGGCGTGGAGTCCACCGGCGTGGAGTCCACCGGCGCGCTGTCGGTGGAGTCCAGCGTCGCCGAGTCGGACCCCTCGATGGGCCGGAAGTTGTCGACCGGCGTCTCCGGAGGCGTACAAGCCAGGATCAGAAGCCCCAGAATGCCTCCATGGTGGCGTTCTGGCTCTCGAGCCAGGCACGCACACGGGCCTGCTCTGAGCGGGCCGAGTCGACCGAGCACTCCCGCCGGGGATCCGATGCGATGTCGGCCACGATGAGCGGGACCATCTCGTCCATGTGGCCGACGAGGTCCGTGGACTCGGCGATGCCCAGCAGCTCCTTCGAGGCCTGCCGGCGCTCCGAGTAGCAGGCCGAGTCCACCATGCACCAGTAGGCGAGGTGGCCGGTGGGCGAGGACCACGAGCGCCCCCACGAGTAGTCGTAGAGAAAGCTGTAGTCGAGGTCCCAGGGGACGAACTCGAGCTTCCCGTCCATGGGGTCGAAGTAGAGGCGGTAGTTGTTCCGGTTCAGGCCATAGCCATCGTTCTGGCCGACCCACTGCTCCACCGCCTGGAACATCAGGAACTGCTCCCAGTCCACCAGCGCGTCCATCTCCCCGAAGAACCCGGCGGTGCCCTTGTGAGCCGTCAGCGCCTGCGAGACCGCCATTACGTCAGCGTGCCCTACGTCGGTGCCCTCCTCGAGCTGGAAGAGCGTGTCCACCCCCAACATGAAGTCCAACAGGACGTAGCTGTAGCCCCCGTACCAGACGTACTTGCCGTCGTAGAGGTTGCCGCTGGAGTCCTCCTGGGTGCGGTCCAGGAAGCGGTCGTCCGGCGTCTCGATGATGATGTACAGCCCGTAGTCTCCGCCGTTGAGGGAGACCCGCGCGAAGGAAGTGCGGGGGGCCGCGATGCCCGCCTCGCGGAAGAGCCTGTAGGACAGGTTCTCCTTGACGAACGAGCAGTCGATGACACCCCCGGCGTTGAGGCTCAGCCCCTCGAGCCCGAAAAAGCGCTGGTCCTCGACGAACTGGTTGAAGTCCAACTTGAACTTGGGCTTCCCCGACAGTGGACGCAGCGACCCGATCTTGCCTCGAATCCGGACACCGACATCTTCGATGGTGTACTCGTCGAACTCGACGGTGGCCTCCACGTAGCTGAAGGGCTCCGTGATCAGCCCATCGGTCGAGCTCGTGGGCAGCTCGATCGAGATGGTGTGGATGACCCCGTCGTCGAAGATCCACGAGGTGTCGACCTCCTGGTCTGGCACGGTCTCCTCTGTGACCTCGGGTGGCTCCGGCTCGGCTGGCTCGCTGTCCTCTGGCGCCTCGCTGTCGGGGGGACTCGACTCCACGGGGGCCTCGGCCTCCGAGTCCACCGACACGGGATCCGCGGGGGTCGAGCCCGGGTCCGTGCAAGCCAGGAGGAGGGGGAGCATGCAGTGAGCATACCGGCCTGTCCTTCCACCTGTGCGCTTTCGACCCTGTTCAGCGAGCGGGCGGCCGCCGGTCCTCGCGCCAGTCGTGGCCTGCAACGCGGCCCACGCAGGCCGCCATCGCGGAGACGTGCTCCACGCCGTCGATGCCGGTGAGCTCGTGGACAAGGTCGTCGTGCCAGGCGCCGACACAGCAGACCCCGAGCCCCAGGGCAGTAGCCACGAGGTTGAGGTTCTCGGAGATGTGTCCGGCGTCCCACCAGACGTAGCGGTAGGCGCGCTCGTGGTACTTCGCCCGAGTCCGCTCCAGCACCGCCGTCCAGAGGAAGTTCACGGCCGCGGTGCGCGCCATCTCCTGACCCAGGAGCGCCTTGGTCGCCGCCCCGGACAGGTCTCCGAGCTCCAGCCCCTCCAGGGCCCAGCCCTTCACGTCGAGGTGGTACAGCCCGGGCTCCATGCCCTCGACGCGGTTCACGACCAGGTAGGTCTCGACCGGGTACAGGGCTCCCGCGGAGGGAGCGGTTCGGAGCTGGTAGTCCCCCATGTCCGCGGTGACTCCCTGGGAGCCCCAGAGCAGGAGGTTCAGCTCCTGGAGCGTCAGCGGCTCCGGCAGGAAGTTCCTCTTCGAGCGCCGCGCTCCGAGGACGGACCAGAGGTCGGGGCACTCCGGGAAGACCGGCGGACCCAGCTCCACCCTGCAGACGGCGTCCGGGAACACGAGGTAGGTCTCGGGGCGATTCGCCCGGTCGTAGCTCCGGCGCTTCTGCGCCTCCTGCAACTCCCCTGGGGAGTACGAAGTCGCAAGCATGAACTCGGCGCAGATCCGTCGCCACTGGGGGTGCACGGCGGCCCTCCTTTCGGGGAGCCACCGTACCAGGGCGCCTACTCCGTCTTCTCTTCCGCTGGCGCCTCGCCCTCACCTTCGGCGGCGTGGCCAGACATGGACATCGCTCCGGTGAGGCCCGCGCAGGCATCGAGCAGGCCGTGCTTGTCGACGGCGGCGCCGAGCAGGCCCGCCTTGTCCTCTGCGGCGGCGTGGGCGATCTCGCCCAGGACACCGACCTCCATGGAGAGGCCCTTCGCCTCGAGGTCGGCCTTGGCCTTCTCGACGAAAGCTGCGTCGACGGCCTCTGCCGTGCCGTCCTCTCCGGCCTCGTCCTTGGCAGCCTGCCAGGCGGCACACGCGATCTCGAGGGCCTCCTTCTCCTTGGCGTCGTTGTCGGCCGACGCGCCCTCTGTCGCCTCGGACGGGGCGGGTGCCTCCGGCGGGGTGGGGACCTCTGGCGCGGCCTCGGGCGCGGCGGGGGCCTCTGGCTCGGTGGGGGCGTCCTCGTCGCCACAAGCGACCAGCGCGGACAGACCCAGCATCAGGACAACACATCTCATTCGTTCATTCCTCGGCAAGGAGGGGGACTCTAGCACGATCGCAGAGTCGCCTGGGCCGTCCGCCTCAGAGGTTGTCCCACCGGTACCCGTTCACGGCGAGGGCGTCGTCGGCCAGGGCCTTGATCAGGTCGTCGTCGTTCAGATCGATGTGGGCGAAGTTCCCCTTCACCCTCTCCAGCGCCTGGCCGGAGAATGCCCGCAGGATCTGCAGCTCCGTCGCGCAGGCTTCTGCGCTGGTCTCGCTGATGGCCGTGCTCACGCGGCTGAGCACGGCGGCGAGCACGAACAGGTCGATCATGATGTCGGCCAGGCGCTTCGAGGCGAACTGCTTGCCGATGATGTTCTTGCCGTGCTTGCGCAGGATGCGGTCGACGGCGACGCCGAGGTGCCGCGTCGCGTCCTCGAATCCGGCGGCGGGGCTGGCGACCTCTGGCACCAGCTTCGTCCAGCCGCGGCTCCCCAGGCCCGCGAGGCTGGCGCGTTTGCGTGCGTAGCCGCCGAAGACGCCGAAGCCCTTGATCGGGTCGTCGAAGACGCCGCGCAGGCTCGTCTGGAGCTCGCGCAGCTCGTTGCCGACATCTCGCATGGCGGTGAGCGCCACGAACAGCCGCAGGACCTCGTTGGTGCCCTCGAAGATGCGGTTCACGCGGCAGTCCCGGACAGTGCGCTCGTAGCTGTACTCGCACATGTAGCCGTTGCCGCCAGCGATCTGGAGGGCCTCGTCCGCGCTCCTCCAGAGGGCCTCGCTCGCGAAGATCTTGGAGATGGCGGCCTCTACCGCGTAGTCGTCCACCCCTCCGTCGATCAGTCCGTTGACGGCGTTGACGACGCTCTCCGAGGCGTAGCAGTCGATCACCATCTGGCCGAGCTTCTGCTTGACCAGGCCGAACTCGGAGATCGGCCTGCCGAACTGCTCCCGCTCGCCTGCCTGCCGGGTGGCTTGCTCGATGAGCTTCTTCATCGCTCCGACGCAGCCACCGCCGAGCCCGGTGCGCCCGCTGTTGAGGATCTTCATGGCGATCTTGAAGCCCTTGTGCTCCTCGCCGAGCAGCGCGTCGGGCTCCAGGCGCACGTTGTCGAAGAAGACCGAGGTGGTGGAGGAGGCTCTCAGGCCCATCTTGTCCTCGTGAGGTCCGACGCTGACCCCTTCCTGGTCGGAGCGCACGATGAAGGCGCTCATGCCGCGGCGTTCGTCGGCCAGCCCGGTCTTGGCGAAGACCGTGAAGAACTGGGCGATGCCGCCGTTGGTGATCCACAGCTTGGAGCCGTTGAGGACCCAGCCTTCGCCGTCGCGCTCGGCGGTCGTGCGCAGGCTGGCGGCGTCCGAGCCGGCCCCCGGCTCGGTGAGGCAGAAGGCCGCGATCATCTCGCCGGTGGCGAGCGAGGGCAGGTAGCGGGCCTTCTGCTCGTCCGTGCCGAAGAGCAACAGCCCCCGCATGCCGATGGAGCTGTGGGCGCCGATGGTGACGGCCACCGAGGCGTCGTGTCGGGAGAGCTGCTGCAGAGTGCGCGAGTAGGCGGTGGCGCCGAAGCCGAGGCCGCCGTCTTCCTCTGGGATGATCAGGCTGAAGAGGCCGAACTCCTTGAGCTCGTCGAGGAACCCAGGCGGCAGCTCCCCTGCCCGGTCCCAGGCGCGGAAGTCCTCGCCGCGAGAGCCGAGCAGGTCGTCGATGGACTCGGCGACTGCCGCCACGGTCTCCCGCTCCGTCTCGGCCATCGAGCGGAAGGGGATCAGCTGGTCCTCTTCGATCCGTCCCATGCACAAGCCACGAATAAAGCCGCTGTCCGACATCTCGGCACCTCCGAGGGAGCCATAGCCGGATTGGCTCGTCCGCCCAGGGTTTCAGTCGATGGCGTGGCGCTTCATGAGCTCCCAGAGGTGCTTGCGGACGTTGCCCGGCCAGGGATGCTCCTCGAGCATCGCGAGGGCCTCTGGGCTGAGGTCCCTGGGGGTCTCGGGGGAGCGCTCCCTCAGGGCCGCGAGGAAGCACCGCGCCAGGGGCGCGATGTCCTCCGTGCGCTCCCGGAGCGGGGGCACCAGGACCTCGAAGGCTGCGAGCCGGTAGAGCAGGTCCGCCCGGAATCGGCCGGCTGCGACCTCCTTCCGCAGGTCGCGGTTCGAGGCAGCGATGAAGCGGACATCTACCTCGATGGTCGCGTCAGCCCCGACCGGGAGCACCTCGCGACTCTCGAGGACACGCAGGAGTCGGGCCTGGGGGGCCTCTTCGACAGCGCCTGGTGAGCCAGCGAGATGCGGGCCAGCGTGCCCTCCATGCCATCCGCCCTCGAGCCCAGGCTGAGCTCCCCGCCGAGGGCGTCCACGATCGAGCGGGACACCGCGAGACCCAGCCCAGTCCCCTGCCCTGTGTCCAGGGTGGTGAAGAAGGGCTCGAAGACCCGGTCACGGATCCCCGGGGGAATGCCGGAGCCGTCGGCCAGGGAGAGCTCACCTGCGAGACCGACCCCTGCGGCGCTGACGCGGTCTGCAACGACCTCGACGCTGGCGACTACGAGTGCACCTGCGCGACGGGCTTCTCCGGAGACGGCTTCGACTGCTGCGCTGACGACGACGGCGACGAGACCTGCAACGACCTCGACAACTGCGTCTCCGATGCCAACCCCTCCCAGGACGACTTCAACTCCGACGGGACCGGCGACGCCTGCGACTCGATCGTGATCATGCTGTCCGACCTCACCACCACCGCGCAGTTCTACGAGTACGAGGCGGTGTCCGCCACGGTCCACTACTTCGCGCTCCTCGACGAACGCGGCGAGCCACACGTCGCAGTCGACGCTTGCGATGTCTGCTACGGAGCCAAGAAAGGCTACCGGCAGGACGGCGACGAGATGGTCTGCAACAACTGCGGCCTCACATTCGACATCGACGGCATCGGCTCCGAGAACCGGACCGGTGGCTGCAACCCCGGCTACATCCCGATCGAGATCACCGCCGAGTCCGTCATCATCGAGCCAGAGGCCCTCGAGGCCGCGAGCTGGTACTTCGAGTAGGTCGTGCTCACCCTCGTCCCTCTCTGGCTGGCCTGCGGTGATCCCTCGTCCTCCGACTCCGGGGTGACCGAAGCGGAGGCCGACACCGACGCGGACGCCGACACCGACACCGACACCGACACCGACACCGACACCGATCCTCACGAGATCGGACGCGACCTCCCTGGCTTCGCGCTGGTCGACATCAACCCGAGCTCCGCCACCTACGGCGAGATCGTCTCGAGCGAGGATCTCGACGGCTCCACCTACGCCCTGATCTTCCTGGACAGCCGCTGCCTGGCCTGCGGCGAGGTCGTCGTCGACCTCTGGGCCGAGTTTCAGGAGCACCCGGCGTGGTGGGAGGGGCTCCCGACCTTCGCGGTCCAGAGCGTCGGGGGCGGGCAGGCCCCAGAGACCCTCGACAACATGATCGAGGGCCACGACATGCCGTACCTGCAGGACACGGAGGACACAGCTCTCTGGCGGGACTACGAGGCCTTGAACCACGATCTCTACGCGGTCTCCGAAGAGGGGACCCTCGATGCCTGGCTTCCCCTGTATTCCTGGCCAGATGACCTGGTGGTGTTCACCGACTACATGACGGATCGCTTCGGTCCCTGAGCCTCAGTAGCTCTCGCTCGCGCTGCCCCCGTCGCGGTCTCCGAAGTCCCACCCGTAGCGCTCCGCCACTGCCGCCCCGTAGTCCCTGCGGACCACCGTCGCGGTGACGGTCAGCCCCGCGGTAGAGGGGAAGCGGTGCTCGCTCGTGGCGCTGGAGAAGGCGGCGATGCGGTTGTCGCTGGCGACGTCGAGGGCCCTGTAGTGGGCCACGCCCCGGCGGCCCTCGCTGTCGACGAGGACCTTTGCGTAGAGCCAACCCGGCGCGCCGGCGTGGTGCCCCTCGGCGCAGAGGAAGACGACATCGCCGCGACGTGTCTCCGGGGGCTGCGAGGCGAGGATTGCCGAGTCCCCGGTGATGGAGCTCAGCTCGACCTCGCCGAGGAACTCGTAGACAGGCAGGCCCTTTTCTGCGGCCGTGGCCTCGGCGAACGAGGTCGTGCCAGGCCCTGAGTAGTCGGTCCACTCCCCGGTCGGGCGGACGAAGCGGGCGATCAGCGCCCCCTCCAGCTCCTGGCCCGAGAGCTCCAGGTCCAGCTCCGAGACAGACGCGTCAGCGCCGATGGTCCCCATCGCCAGGTAGCCGCCGACGTCCGGAACGACCTGGCCACCTGTGGCTTCTACCGGCTGTCCGTCAGCGTCCAGGGCGCTCACGAGGACGATGATCTGCCTCAGCGGCTCCCCGGTCGGCACTGCGTGTGCGGCCCGATTCGTCAGCTCGACCGTCGCGCGGAGCTCGCCATCCTGCTCTTCGAGGGAGAGCAGGAGGTAGGGATCGCCGAGGTCATCGGCGCGGGGGAAGTGATGGTGCCGGACCTCTCCCGCCTCGCGCAGCCAGCCCTGGGTGGTCGAGGGGATCTGGCCCCGGTCGACGATGTCGTAGGTCGAGCTCGGGAGCTCCAGCGTCGGCATGTGGCAGCCCTGACAGGAGAAGCCGGCCTCTGTGGAGCCCGCCGCTTCGAACTCGGAGAAGGTCTCCAACACGGGCAGCCCATCGGGCCAGCGTTCGGAGTCCAGCTCCTCGCCGGGTCCCAGCGCCGGCTGGTAGTACTCGTGGCAGGCGGAGCAGAAGCGCGCCTCGCGGAACAGGGGGTTGTAGCTCCCGTTCATGATCGGCACGACCACGTCGGGGTAGGGGCCGAAGATGATTGGGTCGAACTCCTGGCCGCCGATGCGCGACTCCTCGCTGGGGCGCTCGAGCTGGATCGCCCCGTCGAGTCCAGGGGCGGGACCGGCGACGACGGAGCGGATCTTGTGGCAGAAGTCGCAGGTGACCCCCTCGTGAGCCACTCCGGTCGAGGCGGCGAAGTCGATCGACCCGGGCGTGCCGCCGTCGGTGGCGGGGGTGTGGCAGTCGCCGCAGCTGCCGAAAGCGGTGAGGGTGTCCCGTCGATCCGGGTGGTCGCAGGCCGGTCCACAGCCCTCGTTCAGCCAAGGAAGCACGCCCTCGCCGAGGTAGCAGTACTCCGCGACGGTCCCCTCCTCTCCTGGCAGCTGGCCCTCTGCCAGGCTCCCGCCAAGGGCGTCGCAGTCGTCTGTCTCGGAGGCCCGCCCGGTGTAGATGTCCCACACCTGTGGGTCCGAGGCGGCCTTGGCGTGGGTGGAGTCCGCCCAGTCCCCGGCGATGTCCCAGTGGCAGTGTCCGCAGTAGCTCGTGTCGGGGCTCTTGATGTCCCCACCCTTCTGGAAGGGGTAGTCGACGTTGTCGACTCCCAGCAACGGCCGCATCGTGATGGTCAGCGGGCCTGTGGGATCCTCCTCGGGCACGGCCACGGACCCGCTGATCCAGCCCTCCTTGCCGGCCAGCAGGTGACGCTCGGTGATGCCGTCGTCGTCTACCTCCAGGGTAGCCAGACCCTCTGCATCGGTGGTCACCCAGCGGTCCTCGGGCCAGCCCCCGACCATGGCCACGGCTCCCTCCACGACAGCGCCGTCGGGGTCCACGACCACCACCGTCGCGGCGCCGGTCCAGCGCTGCGCCTCGATCTCGCTGTCGTCGACGGAGCTCTCGGCCCGGCTCTCGGTCGAGCTCTCGTCAGGCGCGCTGTCAGCTCCCCGGCCGTTGCAGGCGAGGCAGAACAAAAGCGGCGTGATCAAGAGCCCGCGTGTTCGGCGATCACGTCCCTGAGCTCCTCGAGCCCGTGGCCGGTCGTGCACTCCAGCATCTCCATCTCCGGCGACAGGGCGCACTTGCCGGGCAGGCTCCTGCCATCGTAGGGCGTGACGTCCAGCAGCAGGCCCTCGGTGTCCGCCAGGACCGGGAGGTCCGGCGAGCCGAGCCGCTCGTGGTACTCGGCGGCCATCTCGGGTGGGGGCGGACCGGGATCCATGCCCTCGAAGAGGCCGACGATGTAGCCCATCTCGATGCCGGTCTCGTCGGTGAAGTCGACGCTGTCTTCATAGAGGCTGACCGCCTCCGTCATGCAGACGCCTCACCAGGCGGCGGTCATGAAGAGGATGTGGTAGCTCCTGGCGAAGTCCCAGAGGTCCACCTCGTCGCCGCACTGGTCGACGAAGGTGACGTTGTCGACCACGTCACCGACCTCGGCTCCGGTGGAGCTCAGGTCACCGGGATCGTCGTGGCGCCAGCCGCAGGCGTAGCACTGCTCGTCGAGGTCCAGCGGGTTGGAGCCGCAGTCGAACTCGTCGCCGTCGTCGAAGCCGTCGCCGTCGCTGTCCGCCAGGGTCGGATCCGTGCCGAACTCGTCCTCTTCCATGCAGTCTTCGAGCCCGTCGCCGTCAGCGTCACCGCCGCAGGCTCGGGCGACGTCAGTGCCGGTACAAGCGAGGCCAAGCAGGAGCAGGGAGTTCATGGGCAGTTCCTATCGGACGGCCCAGCCTATCCTCCGAGAGGGTGCCTTCGGTCCGCGGTCTGCAAACAGCCTCAGTCGGAGGGGTCCAGAGCGGCCTCGATGCCCCCTGGGGTGTGGCACGCCTGGCACAGGGCGCCGTCCTCCAGAGGCAGCCTGGACAGCGCCGAGTCCCCCGCGACCGGAGCCGCGTGGAGGCCGATCGACGGCGACCCCTGCTCCAGGCTCGGAGCCAGGACCTGCTCCAACCAGGACTCGGGGAAGGGGGACGAGTCGGGGATCTCACGGCTTCGCTGGGTGATCCCGGGGGGATGGGGGTCATGGCAGGTCGAGCAGACCAGCTCGCCCTGGGGAGTCAGCGGCAGGCCCGCTGCCTTGGCCCGCTCCGCCATCTCCGGCTCCATCGGCCCACGGTGGAGCGCGGATCCCGCGTGGGCCGAGAGCTGGTGGCAGGCCACGCAGATCTCGTCGCCCTGGACCGTCGCTGGGGCGCGGCCCGTGTCGGCAGGGACCGGGTCGTGGCAGCCCAGGCAGCGGGTCGGGATCGCCGGGTCCAGCATCGCCTGGTGGGGGTCGAAGCCCACGCTGGTCAGCTCCACGTGGCAGGCGGCGCAGAAGCCGCGCTCGTTGGGATAGGTCCCCCTGAGCAGGCCGGGGCTGGCCGCGTCGCCGTGACAGGCGGGCTCGTCGTGGCAGCTCAGGCAGGCCAGCTCGCCATTCACCAGCGGAAAGACCCCTGGGACGGTCGCCGTCTCCGGCTTCATCCCGACGGGGTGGGGATCGGCGGCGTGGCAGCTCAGGCAGGTCTCGTCCGCGGAGCCGTGGGTGAAGGAGACCTCCTCCGGGGCGGTCCCGACCGATGCCTCGGAGTGGCAGGCGGCGCAGCCCTCCGCGTCGCCATGGGGGTTGGCAGAGGCGCTCAGCAGCAGCAGGAGCCCGGTCACTCGCCCTCTCCCGTGTCGACTCGGAGCGCCTCGACGCCGTTGTCTCCATGACATGGCACGCAGGTGGACGGGTCCTCTGGATCCGCCTCGATCTCTTCGACCTCGACCCCGCCGATGCAGTCCTGGCTGTGGATGTTCCAGGCCTGGTGACACTGGAAGCACTGCTCCTGGCCCCAGCCCACGCCGTGTTCCTCGGCGGTCAGGGTGAGCGCCGCCGGAGACCTGGTCAGGTCCCGCGTCCCGGCGCAGGGATCCGGATCGCCGCAGGCGAGCAACAACAGCAGGCTCACAGGGCACCTCCATCTGCGTGGCAGGCGACACAGTCGGGCTGGAGGTGGCAGGTGCTGCAGGCGGCCGGATCAGCACGGGCCGCGATCCCGTGGATGCTGATCCAGCTGCGGTCGTGCACGTCGAAGGAGATGGACTCCTTGTTCTCGTGGCAGTCGATGCACTCGGAGCTCAAGTGGCAGTCCTTGCACTGCAGGAGCCCCATGCGGCTCTGTCCCCCGTGGAGCTCCAGCCACCCGGCCCCGTGGCTCGCTGGTGGGGCGATCTGCTCGTGGCAGGTCTCGCAGCGCCCCGGGGCCTTGGTCCGCCGGTCGTCCGCCGGGTTGTGGCAGTAGTGACAGGCCTGCTCGGGCGGTCGGAGGAAGACCTCGTCCACCGCCTGGGGCGAGGCCGGTGTGGGCGCCGCCGCCCCCACCTGGTGACACGCAGTGCAGGAGAGACCCTCGCGCTTCAGGGCGCGCTCGTGGACCTCGTGGTCGAAGCGATCGAAGATCTGCTCTGAGTGCCCGGACAAGCTCGGGGCCGCGGCCCAGGCCAAGGGAGGGGCCAGGAGCAGGACCATCGCCGAGCTGCGCCACCTCATGGCAGGCTCACGACGAGGCCGGCGTTGCCTCGCAGATCGAAGCGATGGGTGGCGTCAGAGGCCGCCTCGACCCCGGCCTGGACGCGAAGCCGTTCCGTGAGCTCTGAGTGGACCTCGAGGCCCCCGGTCAGGACCGTGTCCCAGGGCTCGTGCAGCTTGCGATAGGGCACGACCGCCGCCGTGGCGTGCAGGCTCCGCGCGTCCGACAGGGACAGGGTCGCCCGCGCGCTCAGGGCGTGGAAGACACCGCCGGGCCCAGACCGGAAGGCGTAGGCAGGGGCGACGGTCCAGAGCCGAGCCCGTCCCGGCAGCCAGGCAACGTCGACGAGGTGGCCCCACTGACGCACCTCGTCCTCGGAGTGGGATGTGAGGGCGTAGCTGGTCCACAGGGTCGAGCGCCGAGCGCCTCGAAGACGCACGCTCCCACCGACCTGGTCGACCCCCTCCGGCGCAAAGGCGGCAGTGATGGCCTCGCCGAAGAGGGAGTCCGGGTCGAGCGCCTCTCTGTGCTGGGCGTGGATCGAGGCCCGCACTCCAGGGGTCAGCGAGCTCTCCAACGCGACCCGAGCCCACTGGACCGGGGCCTCCGGGCCGGTGACGACCAGCGCCCGGACCCCAGCCCGGTCGCCTCCCAGCCACAGCTCGCCGTCTGCATGGGGCGAGGACTCCACCCCCGCGAGACCACCGAGGCGGAGCCGGGCCGGTCCCTTCACCACACGAGCCTCGAGCCTCGCCATCGCCTCGCCGTCGGCGAGGTCGTCCAGGTCATGGTGCCGCGCCAGGCCCCCCCAGCCAGAGAACTGCAGCCCGCCCCTGGTCCAGGACAGCTGGGCCCCGTCCAGGCTCATCGGGCGCAGAGGTCCCCTCACGAGCTGGCGTCCCACCTCCCAGCTGCCCCATGTGGCCTGGGAGCTGGCGTTGAGCAGGTACAAGTCGGGATCGATCTCGCCGCTCCAGCTCAGGCCCGCGTAGCCCGACACCGCCACACCGTGGTGCTCGCTGCGCACTCGCAGGTACTCGCTGGCGGGGAGCTGGCGCTGACCGAGGAAGTCGTGGCGGACCTGGACCACGGTCTCGGACTCGGCGACCGTGGCGGCCGCGGCGGCACTCAGCAACGCCAGCATCACTCGGCCCCCCCGTGGCAGGAGGCCCCGCAGGGGACCTGCTCCGGTCCGTCTCCTGGCTCATGGCAACGCATGCAGACCGCCTCCCCCGAGACCGAGACGCCAGCGATGTGTCCGGACGGCCAGTCCTCCGAGTGAGGGTAGCTGGAGTGGCAGCGGGCGCACGCGACGCCGGAGATCCCACCGGTCCAGCTGGTGGCGTCGACAGGATCCGTGTGGCAGGCGATGCAGTCCTCGGCGCCCTCGGCTCCCTGCTCGCCGTGGGCGCTCTCCCACCCCTCCGCGTGGGGGTACGACTCGTGGCAGGAGCTGCAGCCCACCTCGATCGCACCGCCGAGGAGGTCGTCTCCGTGGCACGGGCCGCAGACGACGGCGCTGTCCGGTCGCTTCAGGGCGTAGGCGCCGTGCACCCCGGCCTCGGCCCAGCCCGCCGCGTGGGGGTAGCTCGCGTGACAGCTGGTGCAGCTCACCTCGCTCCCCTCGGCTTTGTGACAGCCCAGGCAGGTCTTCTGCTGCCCGTGGACCGAGCCCGCCACCCAGCCCTCGGCGTGGGGGTAGTGCTCGTGGCAGGAGGCGCAGGTGGGAGCCGTCGCCCCCTCGACGTGGCAGTCCAGGCAGGCCGAGGTGCCGAGCTCCAGGGCCAGGGCGCCGTGGCCTTCGTCGAAGCCCTCCGGGTGTGGGAAGCGGACCTCGCCCACCGGCTGGGGCGCTGGGTCGAGCAGCACGCAGGCGAAGAACAGGACGATCACGGGAACAGCCCCTCCCAGGCAGCCTGGAAGGCCTCGTGGGTGCTGCGTTCGCTGGGGTCCCCGGTTGGTCCCCTGAAGGTGCCGCCGGTCTGCTCGGCCAACCAGGCCCCGTAGGCGTGGCAGTCGGCGCAGGCGTGGGTGGGGTAGTCGCCTGGAGGCAGGGTGTCGGCGCCAGCCTCGTCGAAGGCCGAGAGCGTCTCCTCCGGCGCCAGCGCCACGAAGAGGTGAGATGACAGGTCACCGGAGCCAGAGAGCTCGTGGAAGCCGACTCGCGCAGCGGTCTGCGGCATGTGGCAGCCGGTGCAGCGCCCCTCCTCCGTGGGGCCGTCCGGGTCGTAGTCCCCGTGGCCGTCGTGGGCTTCGAGCGCCTCGCCCTGGAAGTCCGGCACCACGTGGCAGGCCTCGCAGAGCGAGTTGTCAGTCGAGGACGAGCGCAAAGAGCCGTGCTCTCCGGTGCCGTGGACCGTGTGGCAGTCGAAGCAGGCTAGCGACGCGTGCTTCGAGAGCGCCGCCTCGTCGGACTGCTGGCCCGGAGCCGCGGCAGCCCCAGAGGGCCAGAGGGTCGGGACGGAGCTGGCGTGGTCTTCGAGCTCCGCGCCCGGCTCGTAGAAGCCGAACTCGGTCGACAGGGGGAAGGGCAGGCCGCTGCCGTGGCCCTCGAGCGCGCCGTGGCACTGTCCGCAGACTCCGGCGGCGCGTCCGGCGTCGAGCTGGTCCGGACGCGTGATCGTGTCGGCCTTGTCCGGCTCGGAGGCGGCGATGTGGGAGGAGGCGGGCCCGTGGCAGCGCTCGCAGCCGACGCCGGTCTCGATCCAGCGGTCCCCGGAGCTCGAGCTCATGTCCACGCCGCCCTCGGCGTCCACCTCGAGATCGAAGCCCGTGGAGTGACAGGCAAAGCAGCCGGCCTCGGCCGAGAGCTCCGCCGCAGGGCTCGTCTCCTCGTCCACGAGGAACTCACCGGCCTCGTCGAACCAGCGCTCGGCCCGCCAGGCCCGCGGGGCGCTATCGGCCCAGCCCTCACGCTCGCTGTCATCGGGAGTCCAGGCCACCGGCAGGGGCCAGGCCTCATCGCCGAGCTCCGTGTAGGGGATGCCCGAGGACGAGCCCAGCCAGCCCGCCACCTCGTAGTCCCGGCTCTCGCCGCTGGCCGCTGACAGGCGCACGACGGGGTCCTCTCCGTCCATCCAGAGGGTGGCGCTGGCTTCGCCGAGCTCCACGACCTCGCCTGACTCGAAGAGCAGCAGGCGATCCTCGCTGGTGGCCTCCTCCAGGGCCTGGGCGTGGGGGCTGGGACTCCAGTCGCGCAGGATCTCGTAGTGACAGGCGACGCAGTAGCCGGAGCCGACCACCACCGAGTCACTCCGGGGTCGCCCACCGAGCGTCGCCACCAGCTGGACCGCGCCCTGCTCTGGCACGGTGACGTCCCAGAAGCGCCTCGACCAGTAGCGGTCATCGCTGACCTCCAGGTCGACGATCTGCCCACCGAGTCCGGGAATCCAGGCCGACCCTGCCTCGTCCGACCAGGCCGCGCTCCCGTCGCTGGCGACCACCAGAGCGCCCTCTACGGGCTCGCCGTCGGGGTCGAGGACCTCGACAGCCACTCCGCCGTCTGGCGAGATCGCTGGCGACAGGCTGATCTCGAGGTGGCTCCCCACCTCGACCCAGTCGGTGGTCGTGGCCTCCATGCCCTCGGCGACCGCCCACACCCGGAGCTCGCCTGGGGGCAGCAGGGTGAGCTCGAAGCTGCCGTCGGCTGCCGAGACGGCCTCGTAACCGTGGGGCTCGCTGGCCAGCTGCGCACCCTCGACCGGCAGACCGGCCTCGTCGGTCACGACCCCACTGAGGGTGGCGAGCTGGTCCCGCGCCGGGTGCACCGGAGCCTCGTCGCTGTCCCAGCCGACGGTCGGCACCGAGCAGGCCTGGATGAGTCCGAGCAGCATCGCGCGGGAGCATACTTGCTGAGGGTGGCGTCGCCCCGCCGGAGTCCTCGATCCGCTACATTGCCACACCTGACCGGAGCGACCTTGTACCTGACACTGCTCACAGCCCTGGCAGCCGAAGCTCCGCCCATCGTCGGCGGAGAGAGGACCGGCGACTACCCGGCGGTGCTCCTGCTCTGGACCGGCGACGCCACCTGCACCGGCACGCTCGTGGCTCCCAATTGGCTCGTCACCGCTGCCCACTGCGTGAAGGGTGGCGACCCGGACAAGATGAGCGTGCACGTGGGCAAGAGGCCCTTCGCCGGCTCCGAGGAGGCCTCCAGCGACGTCACGGAGCTCTTCGCCCACCCCGACTACCGGTCCAACATGAGCAAGGGCATGGACGTCGGGCTGGTCCACCTCGCCACTCCGCTGGAGTCGGTCGTCCCCATGCCGCTCACGAGGGCCACCATCGACAACAGCTGGGAGGGCCGCGACGTCCGGTACGTCGGCTACGGCGTCACCTCGGAGACCGCCAACGACTCGGGGGTGAAGCGCACGGTGGTCGTGCCCTTCTACCAGCTCGACGAGCACTGGATGTACACCTACGACCCTGGCCACAACATGTGCTGGGGAGACTCGGGCGGACCGGCCTTCGTCGAAGAGGACGGCGAGCTCGCCGTCGCCGGGATCATCTCCTGGGTGGGCAGCTGGGACGACGAGGATCGGCCCTGCTCCACCGGCTGGGGCAGCTCCACCCGCATCGACACGGTGCGGGACTGGATCGACGGCTACGTCACGGTCCGCTACGCAGAGGACACCGGCTCCGCCGAGCCCTGGGACACGGCGCCTCCACCACAGGACAGCGATCCGGTCGTGGAGCCGAAGGGCCCACCGGATGACAAGGGCGGCATCTGCGGCACCCTGCCCGGAGCAGGCAGCGCCATGCTCGGGCTGCTCCTGCTCGCCGGGGCCCGGCGTCGCCGGGGCTGAGGATCCTCAGCCCCCGAGTTCGCGATCCAGCTTGCGGACACGCTCGGGAGCGCCAATGACGATGATCACGTCACCTGCGCGCACGACCGTGTCGGCGTCCGGCGTCGGGACCAGGTCGCCGTCCTTTCGGCGCACGGCCGCGACGAGCACGCCGTAGCGACGGCGGACCTCCAGGTCGCCCAGGGACCGGCCGGCCCAGGTCCCTTCATCGATGTCGATCTCGTCGAGCAGGATGTCGTCGTGCTGGGCCAGGGTGGCGATGTCCAGGAAGCTCGAGGTGTGGGGACGCACCAGGCCGTGAGCCATGCGCCAGCCTCCCATCGAGTGCGGGCTCACGACGCCGGTGGCTCCGGCTTTTCGGGCCTTGACCGCCTGGCCGTCGTTGTCCACGCGGGTCAGGATGGGCAAGCTCGCGTTGAGCTGTCGCGCGGACAGCGTGATGAACACGGCCTCGGCGCCAGCTGGTGTCGTGACCGCGAGGCCCCGCGCTCGCTGGATTCCCGCCAGCAGCAACACCTCGTCGTCCGCGCCGTCCCCCTGCAAGGCCGCCTCGGGTCGGCTCGGCTCGTCGAGGATGGCCTCGTGGGCGGCCCGCCCCCTCTCGACGACGCACACGGCGTGGCCAGTGGCCCTCAGCTCGGCTGCCACGGCCCGCCCCAGCCGGCCGTAGCCGACGACGATGTAGTGATCACTCAGTGCATCCAAGGCCTTCCTCCTCTTGCGACGTCGCCAGTCCCGCACGACGTCGCCCTCGAAGATCGCGCGGGTGGCCGCGGTGAACGTGAACGTGACCAGGCCGAGTCCGCTCAAGATGAGCCCGATCGTGAAGACCCTGCCCAGCGGACTCAGGGGCTGGACTTCGCCGAAACCGATGGTCGTCAGGGTGATGACCACCATCCACCAGGACTCGAGCGGACTCCAGCCCTCGATGAGCACGTAGCCCACGACACCCACCACCTGCACGAGCCCGAGCAGCACGAAGGCCAGGACGAGCTTGCGGGTGAGTGTCATCAGACCCCGAGTAGCGCTTTTCGCTCCCGCCGGTGTCCACAAGGCGGGCAGGACGAGGAGAGAGCCATGACGTTTCTCATGATGTTGGCGTGCGCGGGCCCCAACGGCGAGTGGGCCGAGGACCTCTACATGGGCACCCACACCCGCCTCACGCTCGACGCCAACGCGCTCTGCGCGGGGGTCTCCTGCGCCTGGGACGAGGTCCACGAGATCATCGAGGTCGTCATCGCGGATCCCGACGTGCTGGAGGCCGAGATCGCCGGCTCATCGACCGTCGATGTCGTCGCCACGCGACCAGGCACCTCCAAGGTCACCATCATCGGACTGGACGAGGAGCAGCAGGTGGCCGAACGCTACGTCGACATCACCGTCGCGCCGATCGAGCAGGCCCCGCTCTACCCGCGCTGCAACGTGCACGCTCCTGACGAAGAGGTCTACATCCTTCCCCCCGAGACCGAGCTCTTCGTCGCCTGGAACCTCTGGGGAGACGACTACATCGAGCTCGAGGGTGACCCGGGCATCCGCTTCGACGACTTCGGGGTCATCGACCTCGACACCGAGGAGCAGATCGCGACCCTGGTGAGCCCGGCGGAGCCCGGCGAGTACGTGCTGGAAGCCGACGCGCTCATGCGCCCGATGGCCTCCTTCGAGGTCCACGACGGCGAGTACGACGGGCTCGATGCCTACGCCCTCTTCGGCGAGGTCGTCGAGATCGGCGACAGCGTCTGGATCGAGACGGCCCTGCAGCTCGACGGCCGCAACCTCTGCATCGACGAGTCCCCTCGCGAGATCACCGTGCTCACCCCGGATGTCTGCAGCCTCCACCCAGACACCAGCGTCACCGAAGCGACCATCGAGGACCCCACCTTCCACGCCTACGCGGTGGCCTCTGGGGACTGCGTCCTGACCGTCGAGGCAGAGGGTCACAGCGCCGAGATCAACGCCATCGTGCTCTGAGGGTCCTACCTGCGGAAGGTGTGGTGGTTCTTGCAGTCCCAGGTGCGTCCGTCGCCGCAGACCTTGTAGCGGGAGTCGGCGCTCTTGGGTGAGACCCAGTCCTCCAAGCCCTCCTCCTGCCATCGGTAGGGGAAGGGAACGCCGGGCACCGCCTGGTAGATGGCGACCTCGTCGAGGGTGCCGTCCGTGCAGCCCTCGAAGGCCAGCCGGATGGCGACTTCGGTCTCGGACTCGGGCACATCGGCCCTGGCGGTCGTGACGTCGAGGCGGTCGACCACGACATCACGCACCTCTGCGGAAAAAGAGCTCGTGCCCAGCACAGAGGCGTTCACGACGCAACCCGCTGGCAGCTCCGTGTGGAAGCGCACGAGGAGCTCCTTGGGCCACTCGCTGTCGAGCTGGACCGTCGGGCTGTCCCAGACCGTGGTCGGCCCCAGGCGCAAGAGCGCGCCAGTTTGGGGCCATGTGAAGTCGCTCTCCTCGAGCGCAGCGCCGCTCACGGTCCAGGACTCGACACCCCCGGGCAGCGCGGCGTCCTTCGAGATGAGCCAGTCGTCGACCAGCGCCCATCCGGGCTGCCAGAAGTAGTGGCCCGCCTGGCGCATGACCCGCGGCCCCTGCCGGTCGGTGCCCCAGGCGAAGTGGGCCACTCCGGGCACGTCGAAGCCGTGGGTGCGGCCGGTGCCCGCGGCCAGGGCGGCCCAGGCCCTGGCGTTGTCGGGGTCCCAGGCGCTGGCGCCGATCACGCCGAGTCCGGCGCCCGTGAGATCCCGGACGAAGCTCATCAGGGTCTCGTGGCCACCGTCATCCTTGCCGACCCGGCGCACGTCGTAGTGCCACCACGACAAGAAGACCGTGGAGGCAGGCACGAAGTCCCGAGCCCCGGAGGTGCCTCCGACGAAGCCGCCGTGGGGCACCTGGTAGGCAGCGCGACCGGGTATGCCGCCCTCGCTGTCCCCGCCGTTGTGCCAGGGAGTGAACATGTCCCCGGAGACGAGCAGCCGACGCTCGCTCACCGTCTCGGCGCAGACGCAGGGGGCGAAGTCTCCGCTGAGCGGGTCCGCGAGCATCGAAGAGCAGTCCGGGGCCTCGGCGCAGCCCCCGCTGTTGTCGCAGAGGGCCTCTTGCACGCCGCAGACGAAGCTCCCGAGGGTCTCCGAGGCGCTCGTCTCGTAGTAGCCGGCGCTCGCCCGGTTGAACCCCCTCGCCTCTCCTCCAAGATCCGAGATGCCGACGAAGTCGCTGTCGACCCCGTGGTCCGAGAGCGCCTTCAGCTGCCCCGCGGGCCCGTGTTCGTGCTCCCACCACCCTGACTCGTAGACCCCCGGCGCGTAGGTCCAGTGGGACTGGCGGACGGAGAGCCCGGGCCACAGCCCAGCGTGGATCCAGGTGCGGTAGGAGACCTCGACCAGCTCCCCCTCCGAGGCGCAGGCGGGGTCGATCTCGATGCTCCCGAACGGCCCGAGGGGCGCACCATGGGCGTCGAAGTAGCTCGCGACGCTCAAGGCGCCCTCGAAGCCCGCCTCGACGGTGATGCAGTCGCCTCCGAGCTCCTCCTCTCCGAAGACACGGACGCTGGAGGCGTCGATGCGAGGCAGCTGAGCGTCGACCTCGAAGAGCTGGATGTCGTCGACGTAGAGCTTCGAGCCCGGCCGCCCGAGCAGCTGCAGGTAGGCCTCGGTCACCCGGTCATCGACCAGCGGCACCCGGTAGACGAAGGAGAACCGGACCCACTCGGCGTCCCGCGACAGCGTGTCCCCCTTGGCGGTGAGGTAGTCGCTGTCCTCGCGCTTGGTGTTCAGGGGGGCGACGTCCAGGGCGTTGGTGATGCCCTCTGAGTCCTTCACCACCACCTTGACGCGCAGATCCTGGGTCTTGGTGACCAGGGCTCGGAAGGACAAGGCGTAGAGCCGACCGGCGTAGGGCTCCTCGATGGGCATCGGCACCCGGATCGCCGGGTTCGCGCAGGTGGCATCGGGCTGCAGCGCCAGGCCCCGCAGCCCCCTGACCTCGCTCCAACACCCCGCGACCTGGCAGGCGCCGAGGGGCTTGTCGCACTTCCAGAGCTCGGTGGGCAGCTCCGTCTTGTCGGTGTCCCAGCGCGGAGTCACGGCCTTCGGGGCCGCAACGTGGCCCTCGGCGTCGAGGTCCTCGCAGTCCTCTGCGAGGAACAGCCGCCCCTCCAGCGCGCAGACCTGCATCTCGCGAGGGAGGACGGAGAACCCCTCGGAGAGCGTGACGTCGCCCTCTGCACCCCAGAGCTCGTAGGGGTCCTCCAAGCTCAGGGGTGGTCCGGCGATTGGGGTGTCACCGACCCGGGTCTCCAGCCCGAAGACCGAGGGCACGAGCTCGACCCCGCGATCCCCGAGGTAGCGGTCGAGCTCGGCGTAGAGGAGAGCCCCACCACAGCCGGTGAGGTCCTGCAGGGTCGATCCGGTGGCGACCGGGTAGCCCTCGTCGAGGGCGTGGGTGAAGCGCCCGGACACGAGGGTGTCGAGCCGGACGAGCACGTCGTTGCATGTGCCCACTCCGCGCTCGCAGCCGATGGTCGCCGCCCAGAAGACCGAGGTCTCGTCAGGCTGATCGCAGGTCCCGAGCTCGACGCCCACGATGTTGGGGACGAAGTGAGCGTTCATGGTGCCCTTGAAGGAGGCGAAGCCCATGCGCACGTCGATGGCGGGGTGGTCACTGACCGTCTCGGGGCACCAGGTGACAGCCTCGACCGGGCTCCAGCCACCCCTCCAGCAGGAGGCGTCCCCGAGGCAGCTGCCGTCGTAGTCGCTGCACTCGTTGCGGGCGGTGAACTCGGAGTGCGGGTCCGGAGCCCAGGCGCCGTCGACGGTCTGCACGTGGTCGAGGCTCTGGAGCCAGGCCATCGCCCCGTAGACCAGCCCCTGCCTCGTCCCGCCGGCGATCAGGATCCCGTCCCTGCGCCAGCCGATGACGTAGCCCTGCTCGTGGATGTCCGTGAGCGAGACCTCGAAGTGATTCTCGAGGTGGGCGCGCTGCTGCGCCGAGAGCTCGTCGACGCTGGCCAGGATCAGCCGAGACCCGGCCTGGTCGAACTGCATGGGCGGGAGCTGGTCCTCGCAGCCCATCAGGAGCTTGCCCTCGGCCAGCAGGCTCGCGACGCTCGCGCTGGCCTCGCCCTTGGACTCGATCGACCAGGTCTGATCGATCACCAGGGCATCGCCACAGCTCGCGGGGACGTGAGCTCGGGCCTGCACCGTCGCCGAGTCATGCGGAGAGCCACAGGCAGCAAGGAACCAGGGCAGCATCGATCAGATCCTACCCAGCCAGCCCTCTTCGGCCGCGTTCAGTCCGGTTGCATGCGCGGGGACTCCAGCAGCGCCTCGCTGACGACCTGAGCACAGATCTCGGAGCCGGGCCGCCGGAAGTGGGTCAGGTCTCCCCAGTTCTCGGGCGAGCTGTCTACGGCGGGGGCCACCTCAGCGAGCTGGATCCGCTCCCGCTTCGCGATGCCCCGCACCAGCTCGTTGTAGGCATCGAAGGCCTTGACCGACTCCTCGGGCGGCAGCATCAGCAGCTGGGCGAGCTCGTTCATCTCGTGCCCCAGGCTGCCGTCAGAGGCCCGCACCACGCGCAGCGGATGGGTGACCAGCAGGGGGTCGGCTCCCAGCTGTCGGGTCAGCCGGATGGCGTCGCGGAGCCCCTGCTCGGCCATGCTGAGGTGCTGCTCGGGCAGGAAGGTCCCGCCCTGGGTCCAGGCCTGGGGGCGAGAGCCGCGGGCCAGCAGGCGAGGCAGCGCCAGGCGGGTCAGCAGGGGCTGGGGGGGCAGCTTCGGCGGGCCCTTCTGGAGCTCCTCCTGGACCCGCTGCATCCGCAGGTCGTTGGGCCCATGGTACAGGACGACGAGGTCCGGATCGAAGCGCTCGCCCCAGGTCTCGAGCTCCTTGATCGAGCCCATCAGCGCGTCCCCGGGGATGCCGGCGTTGAGCACCTCGACCGAGCGCTCGGGCAGCGCAGCCTGCAGCCGCTGCTCGACAAGGTTGGGCCAGGCCGAGGCGTTGTCCCGGCTGTAGATGTCGAAGGTGGTCGAGCCACCGACGACCCAGACACGCAGGGCCCGCTCGGGCTTGGGCTCGACCACCTCGTCGTCCCGGAAGCCCCAGGAGTTGATGCGCACGTCCACCAGCAGCCCGGGCAGCTCGACCCCGGGGTTCAGGGTCGGGCGGCCCAGCTCGATGGTGTACATGCCGCGGGGCTGGCCATCGGGGTAGGGCGCCCCCCAGAGCAGGATCTCCAGGCCCCAGGACGCCGCCTCGATCAGGCCGAGGAACAGCAGGAGCGCGATGGCGCTGAACAGGAGCCGTTTGCGGCGAGCAGTCATGCCGCGTTCTACCGCGGGAGCTCAGCGAGCGTAGAGCTGCTCGGGCGAAGCCACCCCCAGGCCGGTTGCATTAGACGTTCCAATGCTCCTCCTCATCGCTTGCACCGCACAGCGCGCCGACAGCTCGACTCCGAGCGTCTACGAGGACGACAGCGTCTGGCTCTGCCACCCGGAAAAGGACGGCGACGTCTGCTCAGAAGACCTGTCGTCCACCGTCGTCGAGGGCGACGGGACCCTCACCCTCGAGCCCCACGTGCCCTCGGCGGACCCCGCCTTCGACTGCTTCTACCTCTACCCGACCTGCAGCCTCGACCAGGAGGGCAACAGCGACTGGGAGCCCGGCGCCGAAGAGGCCTTCATGGTGAAGAACCAGGCCGCGCGGCTGTCCGAGGTCTGCCGGGTCTTTGCCCCCGTCTACCGCCAACGGACCATCCGCGCGCTCTTCGACGACACCCTCGACGGCGACAGGGACATGGCCTTCGGCGACGTCGAGGAGGCCTGGCGTTTCTACCTGGAGCACCACAACGAGGGGCGCGGTGTCGTGCTCGTGGCCCACTCCCAGGGGGCCTACATGCTCAAGCAGCTCCTGGCCGATGTGATCGAGCCCGAGCACCCCGAGCTCCTCGTCGGCGCCTGGCCGATCGGAGCGGCGGTCGAGCCCGGTGACTTCGAGACCCCCCTGTGCTCGTCTGCGGACGAGGCGGGCTGCGCCCTGAGCTACCTCAGCTACCGAGTCGAGGAGCCGCCGGACGACGACTTCATCTTCGCCAAGGTCGGCTCCGACGTCGCATGCCTGAATCCCGCCGGCATCGGCGCGGGCTCCGTAGAGCTCCACGGCTACTACCCGACTGAAATACCCGACGGGCTCGCAGCGTTCATGCCAGGTGGGTCGAACCCCTGGCAAGAGGAGGGCGAGGACATCGAGACCCCCTTCTACACCCTGCCTGGACTGGTCACGGCCGAGTGCGCCGCGACCGGCGAGACCGGCTACCTCGCGGTCAGCGTGCATCCGGACCCGGAGGACCCCCGCGCGGACGACATCGAAGGGGACTTCCTGCCCGGCTGGGGCCTCCACCTCGTCGACGTGAACATCGCGATGGGCGACCTCGTCGACCTCGCCGAGCGCCAGTACGCAGCCTGGTGAGGCCGATCCTCGCTGGAGTCCTGGTGCTGTCGCTGGCATGCGGAGTGAACCCGGAGCCCGTGGCCGAGCTCAGCGTCGAAGAGCTCAGCCGCTACGTGCGCAAGGACGCCGACGACCGCGAGGGCTGGGCCACCGACGTGAGGGACGGCTTGAGGCGGGCAGACCGTCCGGTCGACGCCGACCACGCCTGCCAGGTCCTGGCGATCATCGAGCAGGAGTCCGGCTACGACCCGGATCCCGCCGTGCCGGGGCTCGCCGCCATCGTGGAGGAGGAGCTCGGCGCAGAGGTCGAGGACAAGCTCGGCTTCCTCGGCCCGACCGCCCTGGAGATGCTGCTCGACGTCACGCCGGAGGGCTCGGACCGCCCCTTCAGGGAGCAGCTGCGAGCTGTGCGCACCGAGCGGGACGTGGACCTGTTGTTCCGCGACCTGAAGGACCACCACGCGCTGGCCGCGCCCAGGCTCGCCAGCGGCGTCGAGCGCATGGCGCCGCGCATGCTCGAGCGCCTCAACCCGGTGAGCACCGCCGGCTCCATGCAGGTCAGCGTCGCCTACGCCCAGGAACACCGGGTGAGCCAGGACCTCGACCGGGAGACGGTCCGCGACCTGCTCTACACCCGCCACGGGGGCGTGCTCTACGGCACCCTGAGGCTCTTCGACCACGAAGCGGACTACGACGAGCCCGTCTACCGCTTCGCCGACTTCAACGCGGGCCAGTACGCCTCTCGCAACGCTGCCTTCCAGACCCAGCTCGCGGACCTCACGGGCACGGACCTTGCCCCGGACGGAGACCTGCTGATCTGGACGGATCGGGGCACCCCCGCGAACGCGGACGGCGAGACCGTGAACGCCCTGTTGGCCTGGCGGGAGGCAGAGGCGCCGGAGCTCAACGAGACCTGGATGCGCTGGGAGCTGCGGAGCGAGAAGACGCGCGACTTCGAGTCCACCAGGACGTGGCGGCTCTTGCGCGCCTCGTGGGAGTCCAAGCACGGCCACGAGCCCGCCTACGCCAGGGTCCCGGATGTCGCGCTGGACTCGCCGAAGCTCTCTGGAAGCTGGACTACGCGCTTCTTCGCTGAGAAGGTGCAGGCACGGTACGAGACCTGTCTCGCCCGCGGAGGCTGACGTGCTCTGGATCCTGTGCTGCATCCCACCGGAGACGCAGCTCCCCGACAACTCCTCGGAGTCCGTCGTCTACGGGGACTCGGACAGCTCGGACGCGGACACCGACACCGACGCGGACACCGACTCCGACTCCGACACGGACACGGACACCGACACCGACACCGGACCCGACCTGGACCCGGTCGTGGTCTGGGCCGTGCGACACGCAGAGAAGGAGCCCGAAGGCGACGACCCGGGGCTCACCGACGAGGGGGCCGAGCGCGCCCTGGCCCTGGTCGAGGTCATGGCCGAGATCCCGATCACCGCGGTCTACGCCACGGAGAAGGCCAGGACCCAGGAGACCTGCCAGCCCACCGCTGACGACCACGGGCTCGAGGTCCGCACCGACATCGACCCCGAAGACGAGCTCGCCGCGCTGGTCGTCACCGACCACGCCGGTGAGACGGTCCTTCACTGCGGCCACAGCTACACCCTGCCCGACTTCTTCGACGCCATCGGGGCCGACGAGGCGGACGGCGTCTCCGGCTACGGCCAGATCTGGGTCCTCACCGTCGACGACGGCGAGGTGGCGATCGAGATGGGCCACTTCGGCGAGGAGTGAGCGGGATAGAGCGGGCCGATGAAGAAGCTCGCAACGGGTCTCGCCGCGCTGATCGCGATCCTGGCGCTCGGGCTCCTCGGCTCGGCGGCGATGCAGCCGGACGTCATGAGCTTCGAGCGCCGCAAGACGATGCAGGTCGACGCCGTGGACGTCTTCCCTCACCTCTCCGACCACAGGCTCGCCGCGGTGTGGAGCCCCTGGTCCGCCAAGGACCCGAGCATGACCCGGGAGTTCTCCGAGCCCTCCGCCGGTCAGGGCGCCTGGTACAGCTGGTCGGGAAACGACGAGGTCGGCGTCGCCAAGCTCACCAACACGAAGGTCGTCGACAACGAAGAGGTCCAGCAGTCGCTGGTCTTCACCGCACCCTGGCAGAGCGAGGCCCGCTGTGGCTTCGACGTGAAGCCCGTCGGCGACGCCGTCGAGGTCACCTGGTACTACGAGCAGGACGCCGACTTCGGCACGAAGATGATGATGGTGACGATGGACCTGGAGGAGGTGCTCGGGCCGGTCTACGAGGAGGGCCTCGACAGCCTCGAGCAGGCCGCCAACGCCTCCAGAGACGAGCGCCTGGAAGCCGAGAGGGCCGCTGAAGAGGCCGCAGAGCCCGAAGAGGCCGAGGGCCCATGAAGATCTGGGTCGACGCCGACGCCACGCCGCGTCCGGTGAAGGAGATGCTCTTCCGCGCTGCGGCGCGAACGGGCATCGAGGTCGTCTTCGTGGCCAACCAGCCCATCTACCTGCCCAAGACCCCCGGGCTCCGGCTCGTCGTGGTGGGCAAGGGCTTCGACGTCGCCGACGACTACATCGTCGAGCAGGTCGAGGCCGGTGACCTCGTCATCACTCAGGACATCCCGCTCGCCGCCGCCGTGGTCGAGAAGGGAGCCACCGCCCTGGAGAACCGCGGCGAGGTCATCGACGAGGACAACGCCCAGTCCCGGCTCCAGATGCGCAACTTCATGGAGAGCATGCGCAACGCGGGCGAGGAGCTCGGCGGTCCGAAGGCCTTCAGCGACCGTGACAAACACCGCTTCGCCGCCGCGTTGGATCGCTGGTTGGCGAGGCGGCAAAAGGCCTAGATGACACCGGCAGGAGTAGCTACCGGGCTCGTTGGTCCGCGCGTAAAAACCCCGACCGCGGCGGCGAACACGCGCTTGCGCGTCTCGAGCCCCTGCTGTTCGCGGCGGGTCATCGGCCCGGGCTAACCGAGCGCCCGAGGAGCCGCGCACGGACCCGCTTCTTCTTGATGCGACCTTCTCGAGCCCAGGCCAACGCGCTCTCCGCGTGGTCCAGTCGGACGGCCACCGCGATGGTCGCCCGGTTCACGTCGATCCGGCCCAGGGCGTCGGCGGGCACGCGGGCGTCCTGGATGAGCGCCCCGAGCACGTCGCCCTTGCGGAGCTTGTCCTGGCGTCCGGCGAGCAGCAGCAGCGTCCGGTGGGTCGGCCGGAGGAAACCCAGCGCGCCGCCCGTTGGGGTCTCGGCCCGCTCGAGCTTTGTCCCGGTGGCCTGCTCGATGCGATGGAGGCGGTTCAGCTCGCCGGGTGCCTCGACCAGACAGGCGGGCACCCCATCGGCACCGGCGCGGGCGGTGCGGCCGACCCGGTGGACATGGGCGTCGACGTCGCGGGACAGCTCGGCGATGAGCACCAGCGGCAGCTCCGGGATGTCCAGGCCGCGAGCGGCGACGTTGGTCGCGACCAACACCGTGGCGCTGCCGTTCGCGAACTGCACCAGAGCGTCGTCCCGATCCCTCTGCTCGAGGTCCCCGTGCAGGGCGAGGGCGTGGGCTCCTCGACCGCTCAGGAAGCGGGCCAGGCCGTCGCAGTCCCGCTTCGTTTCGCAGAAGACGAGGGCACGCGAGGGGCGGTGCAGGGCCAGGACCGCCGCGGCCAAGGCGTTGCGGCCTCCTCGCTCACAGCGGTAGGCGAGCTGACGGAGGGTCTCGACCCGCTCGTCGCAGAGGACCTCGACCGCGTCGGTCTGGATGGAGCGGGCGAGCTTGCGGACGGGCTCGGGCATCGTCGCCGAGAAGAGCAGCGTGCGGCGAGGTGGGCAGCTCTCGACGATGGCGCAGACCT